>Ga0265294_10000004_pt1:20000-302088 | contig 302088 bp, 243 predicted proteins | sample MunlanPumphouse3_FD_192504 | JGI IMG/M metagenome (GOLD analysis project Ga0265294, IMG submission 192504) | Groundwater microbial communities from a municipal landfill in Southern Ontario, Canada - Pumphouse #3 | ecosystem: Environmental > Aquatic > Deep subsurface > Groundwater... | reverse complement strand
TCAGACTGATATACTGCCGATGCTTCGTGAAGTTCTGAATATTTAGTGTATTTGTCTAATACGATGAAATTATTCGATTCTGCTATAGGTTTGTAGGTTTTCATGTTATTTAGTGCTATTATTCTTTAGGAAATGTTAGTAACATATCTCTATAATATTCGTATTGCTTTTTTCTTAATTCTATCTCTTTAGGTAATCCTTCACTAATGGAATTCGTTAGAGTGTCGAATTTGTCTAAAATTCTTACTATTCGTTTTTGCTCTTCTATTGGGGGGATGGGGATTTGAAACTTCTCAGTATCAGAAATTGAAATTTGAGGCATTTGCATTCGACTAGCAATATTCTGAAAATAAGGTTCATTTATCTTTAAAGAGTAATATATAAACTTTATATTAATATTGTCACTGTTTGAATGGTATGACCACATTTCACTTTTATGAGAAAAGGGTTTATCATAATATTCAAATTCGATAACTCCACGAGATTTTACTATAATAGACTCATCATAATTTATATTATTATTTGGGATATCCTCAAAATTAACAAAAGCAACAGTTTTACCACCTGCAAATATTTTCAGAGGAGCATCGTTTTTATTTAATTTTTTCATACGTCCTGCAGTTATTTTTGTCCCTTTAGTACGAATAAGAATTTCTCCTAAACTCTTCCACTCCACCTCATCATCTTTAAAACTAAGTAATTGATCACGATAGTAGGTATATTGTTTCTTACGAGCTGTAAGCTCTGCCGTAAGCTCTGCCGTAAGCTCTGTAAAAGTATCTAGAATACGAACTATTTCTCGTTGAATTTTTAAAGATTTTTCAGGATTTTCTGGACAAGGGATGGGTATGGGGAGTTTTGCTAAATCTTTAGGATATACATGTGGAACCCCAGAACCTTTCTTTAAACTATATATCCAAGATTGATTATTTAATAGATAATGGAATATATATTTAGTATTTAAAATAGTTAAATTCGGTTTGACAGAGAAAGAATCAGAGATGAAGATAGGTATATTCCAATACATAATATAACCTGCGTAAGCACCACTTCCAGCAATTGTAATGGTTTCTCCATCTCTATTATAATCTCCATTATAATAAGCTGGTTTTTGTCCACCACTAATTACTGGTATATTACCATTTGTTTTATTTTTTGCAGTTATTGTTCTGCCTCTTTTTAATTCAGCTACTTCCCCTAAACTCTTCCACTCAACCTCAGCCTCATCCAACAATTTTTCTATATAACTCATAACTATATTTTTCTATTTAATTGCTTCACCACCTTGTCGAAATTAGACACTATCTTTTGATGCTTGTTAAACTCGTTGTATTCCTCGAAAGCTCTTGCATCGGCTCTCTTTTTGCTAATATTGCCTTTACTTACAAGGATTTTATATCGTCTAAAGGACAAAAACTCATTAATGCTCTTGGCAAACTGTTCCATTGTAAAGGTGTTCTCATTCTCTATCAAATCCTCAACATAATCAAAATAGCCAGTGACTGCACGCTCCAATTTGCGTATTTCTTTCTCACTTAAATAAGTTCTTTGCAACTGTAACATCCATCTTTAAGATTCTTCCCTCTGGGGCATTCCTCCAAGTAGTAAGCCCCATATGTTCATTATTACGATTGGCACAGCTAGAAATTATTTCGGCTGCGGTTTTCCCTGTAATAGCATAGTGGAATTTATTCTGCACAGTAGCATAAAACTCCGTAGTGATAGCATCGTATTTATTATAGTCGATACTACACTCTGCAAATATATCTGTAATTTGTTGCCATATTCTTCTTTCACTTGTACGGATAGAGCGAACACGATCCAATAGCTCCCTAAAGTAATCCTTACCAAAGACTGTTTTTCCCTGTTTCAACCTCTCATCATCCATTGCAAAGCCCTTGATAATATACTCCTTCAAAATTTGAGTTGCCCAAATTCTAAAGTGGGTAGCCTTGGCAGAGTTTACACGATAACCGACTGATATAATGGCATCGAGATTGTAATATTTTGCTATTTTATTTTGAGTTTTTCCCTTGATAGCTCTGTGCTGAGTGGTGTGTGCAATTTCTGCACATACCACTTCCTCTACCAACTCTCCACTCTCAAATATATTACTAAGGTGTCGACTAATACTCGTCCTATCCACATCAAAAAGTTCTGCCATTGACTTCTGTGTAAGCCAAATGGTTTCATCCTTAACAAACGCCTCGACCTGTACAGCTCCATTTGGAGTTGTGTAGAGTATAAACTCTGAGGTTTGCTCAAAAGGTACTATATCGCTCTTATTACTCATATTCATTAATAGTATTGTTTTCTAATTCAGTTACAATAGAATCAATATCAGAACGAAGAGAATCGATCTTACTCACAATAGTTGAAATCTCAGCATTCAACTCGGCTATATTTATCACTTCACGAGTATCTTCAGCTTCGACATATGAACTAACAGACAGTGTATAATCATTTTCTGCTATTTTATCATTGTCTATACTTTTAGCTATATATTCCACATCTTCTTTACTGTCGAACATTCCCATTATTTTTTCTATGTGCTCATCAGTAAGAATATTGTTATTTGTTTCTTTCTTAAAGAAATCTTTACCACTAGCATCTATAAATTGAGTCTTATTATTTTTCTTATTCTTAGATAAAACTAAAATATTTACAGCAATAGAAGTTCCAAAGAAAAGATTAGGTGCCAGAGAAATAACAGTTTCTACGAAGTTATTATCCACTAAATATTTTCTAATTTTTTTTTCTGCTCCACCTCTATAAAAGATACCAGGAAAACAGACAATAGCTGCCCTTCCCTTTCCAGAAAGATAACTTAATGAATGAAGCACAAAAGCAAAATCTGCCTTGGATTTAGGAGCGAGAACACCTGCTGGAGCAAAACGATCATCATTTATAAGAGTAGGATCATCATTACCTATCCATTTTATGGAATATGGTGGATTCGATACAATAGCATCGAAAGGTTTGTCATCTCCTAATTTAGGGTCTTTTAAAGTATCTCCTAGAACTATATTAAACTTGTCGTAGTTTACATTGTGAAGAAACATATTCATACGAGCCAGATTATAAGTAGTATGATTTATCTCTTGACCGAAGAAGCCTTCTTTTATTATATGATTATCGAATTGTTTTTTGGCTTGCAGCAATAAAGATCCGGATCCTGCGGCGGGATCATAAATCTTATTTACAGTAGTTTGATTATGTAGTGCTAATCGAGCTATAAGTTTAGACACATGCTGAGGAGTGAAAAATTCACCTCCTGATTTCCCTGCATTAGCTGCGTAATTGGAAATAAGAAACTGATAAGCATCTCCAAATAAATCTATATCATTATCTTCAAAATTGCCTAAATTTAGTTTTTTTACTCCTTTTATTACAGCAGCTAGACGTGTGTTTTTATCCTTAACTGTATTACCCAGACGATTACTAGTAGTATCGAAATCAGCAAATAAACCTTTTATATCATCTTCTGATGGATAACTATCTGCTGAGCTTTCAATCGCTGAAAATATGGCTGCCAAGTCTGTATTAAGATTTTCATTATTATCTATATTTTTAACTATGTTTACAAATAGCTGACTAGGATAGATAAAATATCCTTTGGTTTTTATAGCATCATCTTTAATTTCAGGTGATATAACATTATCCTCCATTCTAGCATAATCGACCTCTTCATCTCCTCCTTCTATATAATCGGTAAAATTTTCACTAATAAAACGGTAGAAGAGAGTACCTAATACGAATTGCTTAAAATCCCATCCATCTACAGATCCTCGAACATCATTAGCTATACTCCATATTTGTCTATGTAATTCGTTTCTTTGATTATTGTTATCATTCATTGTTGTTCACTATTTTTCATGTAAGAATCGTGTACTTCCCCCTTTAGATATGGGTTAAACACGATTTTTTAATTTAGTATCAAATATAAGAATAAATTAAGGCATTAAGAATGCCTTATAAATAATATTCTAATAAATATCAGTTTAATTATTCCAAAAATATATAGATATAACGTCATAATTAGACGTCCTATCCCCCATTGCCATCAGGATTTTTCATCTTAGTCATAGATGCTACTGTTAATGCATATTCTCTAGGAAGAGAAGTCGCAAATACGCCCAAGTCATCAGTGTTAATAGATACAGAAAGATTATGCTCTACTTCATTAGGAGCAGCAATTCCCGAATTATAAAATCTATATATAGGATGATTCTGGTATATATTTTTCTATTACAGTTCTAGTTTCATCTCCTAAATAAAAAGTTAAGTGTTGTGGGGTATTTTCCATGTAATAATTTATTGTTATTTAAGTTAATTTCTATTCTATAAAAATAGATAATGCATAAAATTAACTATAAATATTTATAATAGTGACCACTACCCTATTTATTTATAGATTACTTATAAAAAAATATCTTGGATAATAATATATTATCATTAAATTTGTTTAACTATAAAAAACTAATATCGATAATACTTTAAAGGTGATTAAAGCTTATCTTAACAATATTTTTAATATAAAAAGACGTAGATAAAATTTAAACAATTCTTATATAAATAATTTAAAAGTGAATTTAATTTGGATATTAACTTAAAAGTGAATAATTTTGCAGAAATAATACCATTGGCTAAATACGATCGAGTAGCATATTATTCGGTGTCTATTAATGGTAGTAAAACAACTTTATTTGAATTATTTTTGAATAAACATACAAATGAAAATTATAATAAGTTACGTCACATAGTAAAATGGATAAAAGAAATAGGTGATAAATATGGAGCTAAATCATACTATTTTAGAAATGAGGCTTATGATGCTGATACTTCTGCTTTGCCTCCTAAAGGCAAGAAAAGAAAACCTTTATATATAGAAAGTGAGCCAGAAATAGCAAACAATTTAAGATTATATTGCTTTAGAGCTAATGATTATGTGGTATTTTTATTTGGTGGTGATATAAAAACCAAAAATAAAGCGCAAGATTGCCCAAACGTTAAATCACATTTTATGTTGGCTAATAAACTTACAAAATCTATAGATAATGCATTTAAAAACAAAGATATTAGATGGATTAAAGATGATACTTTAATAGAAATAGATGCAGGTTTTAAATTGTATTTTGATTAATTATTAAACTCTTAAAAATTAATACAATGGGATTTCCAAAAGAAAACATATTAGATAAGTGGTTAGAAAAAAACAAAAATCCAGAAATAGATAATTTTATCGAGAAGAACTTGGCTATAGTGGACAAGGTGCATATAGCCCTTAAAGATAAAGGCTGGACGAAAGCAAAATTTGCTGAATTAATGGGTAAAAATCCTTCAGAAGTTTCTAAATGGTTAAGTGGTACTCATAATTTAACTCTTAAAAGTATTATTAAAATGGAAGTAGTTTTAGGGATGGACCTAATATATGCAGAACCTATTACTGAAGATCATTATATTTTTTTAGGTACAATAGAAAATAATAATAATTTGAAAATTAAAACATTCCATTATACTAAGACTTTTGAAAATAATAACTGCATATTAGGAATGTGATATGAAACAAAAAATAAAGCCTATTATACCTGAAAAGATTCATTTGTTAGTAATAGACATCGTAAAACAAAAGATAGATACTCAAGCCTATAATAAACACAAACAACACCAATTAAATGTAGGAAATAAAGTTTTACATAATTTAGAACTCAAGCAAATAAAAATGGAACTCTCTTTTTCATTTGAGAATAATGATAAAACACAATTACTATTTTTTCAAATCGATTTTCATTTTAAAGTAGAGAATCTTGTCGATTTTTATCAATTAAATGAAAAAAACCTTCCTGTATTCTCTGCTCAATTTATTGCAACAATTTTAGGTATTAGCTTATCTACTGCTAGAGGTGTTATTTTTGAAAAATTACAAAATGCTGGTATCAAGAATATTATTATTCCTATAGTGTCTCCGTTAAAAATGTTAAAGAATAATAAATAGTCGTAGCTATAACCTTTACCTATTCTGGTTTAGCAAATTCAAAGGGCTCTGATTCTATCAATCCGTCTGATGATTCACCACTATAATTATAGTTACTACCTTCTAAAACAAGTTTTTTCACTTTTAGTTCTTTTTTTGGATCTGGTTTACTAAAATCTAAATTTTTAAAATTTAACCATACCACATTGGGATTAAGAATATCCTCATAATAATAAATCAGGTTTTTTTGATCAGAAACAGTTCTCCATCGAGTGGATGAAATATTTGGCTGATTTTCTGTAGAGATACCATAAGGAACCGACAAGTTTCGTATAACGCTAAAAACAATAGGAACGGCTACTTTTATATCATCAGTTTTAGGCACAGCATTTATGTAAAAGGAACCTCTTACGAATCGATCAGCTGCCCTATTGGTACCAGGAAGCATTTTTGTTCCTTGAATATCTTTCCAGTAATTATTTATAGCTAATTGTTCTTCATAAATAGGAGAGTTAGTCATCACTAGATAAGATGGATCATGATGAATGATTAATTTACCATCAATGTATTCTAAAATAGCATTATCTCCAGTGGCATCTGATATTGACATATGAAGTGTTCCAAATAACTCTGTGCCTGGAAGATTATATGATACCACCACGAATTTTTCTTTTCTTAGTTCTGTTACAGCTTCTTTAACTGTTGCAAAATTATCCAGTACATATGGTTCTTCGTTAAATTTGGTGCAAATTAAATATAAATTATATGAATATAGTTAATTGATATATAAATATATAAACACATAAAATGAAGGATATAAATTTTGCATTATCAGGCAAGTCTCTTAGTAAATTTATCAAGACTATTTATAATTTTAAAAGTATAACTTTATTGGAAGTATCGCTTATCTATGGTACTATTATTATAGAAGCAAAATCAAGAAAAAAACAAGCTACTTGTCCTGTTTGTGGCAGAATAAGTAAACATAAAAGAGTAACTTATATTAGGACACTTTATATTTTACCATTAGGTAAATATCCTGCTATATTGCATTTGCATGTATCTAAATATGAATGCAAAAATACAAAATGTACCAAACATATTTTTTCAGAACAACTCGAAGGTGTTACTACGAAATATGCTAGGCATACAAAATCAGTGGTGAAAAGAAAAATATAAAAAAATAAAACTTATTTACAATGATATATTTGGGGAAAAATAACTAAAGTATTGAATATTAATAATGTATATAAAATGATTAATGATGAAGAATTATATTCTAAAGCTAGAAATAAACAGAAAGAAATGTACCACGAATTTTATATACTAAAAAAGAAAGGCTGCAATATTAAATAAAAAAATACCAGTTTTGCCAAGTCCTATAATCTTCTCAATATTATTACAAAATAAAGATTTTGGTATTTCTAAAAAGACTGGAGAAATTTCACAAGAGAGAATTTGTGTTGATAATATATATTTGTCTTTTAAAACTGCTATTATAGGGTCTGATGTTAAAATTTTAAGAACATGGTATATAGAAAATCAAAGAGTGTTTTTAAGGAAATAGTAAGTTATTGTAACGGGTTAAAAAGAGATTGGTACGCAGTATGTAATGCTATTATTTATGATATGAATAATGGACTAGCCAAAGGGTCTATTAATAGACTAAAAGTTATAAAACGCTCAATGTATAATAGAGCTGGATTCGAACTATTAAGAAGAAAGATTTGTTTATCTAAATGTGGATAAATTTTGCACCAAATTTGACGAAGAGCCGAATTAAGGGCTGCATATTACAGATGGCACATTCCTTCCTACTAAGCTGGTACATTCCAGTCTGCCAAAGTGGCTTTTTCTATTGCTATTACGTAACAATGAAAACTTCAGATAGTCTTGTGATCGAATTAAATAAACATAGTAAAGCTATTCTAGATAAATATAAGGATGTATTATTTGAAGATTATAAGGCACTTCCAGTAATAAGCAATCAAAAGATGAATGAATACCTTAAAGAATTAGCAGAACTTGCAGAACTAGATGAACCTGTACGAGAAACGTTTTACCAAGAGAGTGAACGAATTGATACCATATCACCCAAATATGCATTACTTGGAACTCATGCTGGTAGAAGAACTTTTATATGTAATGCATTAGCTTTAGGAATACCTGCACAAGTAGTTATGAAATGGACAGGTCATAGCGATTACAAAGCTATGAAGCCATATATTGATATAGCTGGTAATATTAAAGCTGATGCGATGACAAAATTTAATGAATTATAAAAAAATTACGAATGATAAATTTTAGTACTTTATTGAATTGCTAATGCTAAATTTCTCTGTTCCTTGATTCATAATACTTAGTTTCATTTAGTAAATGCAATTTTTTGGATAGTATAAATTATTTAAGATGATAATTTATACTGCATTTCTATTTAAAAGGGTATTACATTACTACGAGAGTACTATTGTATCTTATTATATACCGTTTTTTGCATTTAGTATTACGTTTTAAGTACACTAATAGAAAAATAGTATGCTATTTAGAGCATATCAACTATTTGATGTTATGGCATAATGTACATAATATTTCTTAATAGTGTTATAATATATATCATTTATAATGTTTTTTTAGTATAATAAGAACTATTTATGGTTTCGTTTTTTAGTATTATTATTGTCTAATGTATGTTGTTTTTATACTTGGTATCCATTTTTATTAGTACATCTTTTGGAATTATAAAATCGTCATTATTTGTATTACTTTATAAAATACTTAGTTAATGTAAAATTAATTTCTTGGTTAGGTTATGTAATTTAAACAAAATTGATTCTCAATATTTTACTTTATTTTATCTGATTTTTCACTTAAATATCTTTTTATGTCGGATTCATAAAACATATTGTTAGCTGAGTCTGATAATTTTGGAATTTTACTAGCCATATTCATTATCCATCCAATTTGTTTAGCAGTAAAAGCATCATTTCCTAAATTAATTTGTATAATTGGTTGTGATGAACTATTAGTATTTATAATAACTGTATAATGATGATTTGTTATGTCGCTTTCTTGATTTACTACAGTTTTTTTACTTGCTGTAGCACCACCGATAATCGAACCAACACCTCCTAGCAAGACACCACCAACTATTGCTCTTTTTGCCATATTTCCTTTGTTTGTTTTTGTGGTTAAGGTTATTCCTCCTTTGATAATTTCTTTATTATCAATACATGTAGAACTTAAAATATCTTTCATTGGAAAATCATTACCACAAATCCAAATCCTTTTAGTTTTTCTGAAAGAAATTATTTCTTTATTTAAATCATATTTATTTAATTCGTTATAATGTATAGGATATCCCGTTTTATCGAAATCATGTATATTTATTTTAATAGACTGGCCGATAATAGGATATCCGTATTTGTCAATAAGATTTTTAAGTGATTTGTTATAAGCTGGAATTTTAGTTTGTAATTCTATTTCTTGTTTAGTTTTAACTTTTTTTATTTCTTCCAATCTGTTTTTATTCTTATTATTTGAATCTGCAACAATTGCCAAAACAAATAAAATAATAAAAATAATAAAGACATTTCTAATTCCCAAAATAACAATTTCCATAATTAACGATTTAAAATTTGTTAGATAAAAAATTAAAAACGAGGTAAATATAAAGTTATATATATCAACTTAAAAAAATTGTTTTAATTAATTACAACATTTATATAATTTTGTATAAAATATTTGTTCTATATAACTAGAACCAAATATAGCGTTTCTTAAATCCCTTATTAATTCCAGTAATATCGGCAGTTTGAATTAAATCAAAAGTATATTCCGCATATCTTTCATTTTTATCTGGAATTATATCTAATTCCTTACAGAAATAAGTCCCCATCGTTTCTACCACCAATAGATAATTACCTATTTTCAATCCATAAGGCATATCTTTATTAAAAATGCCGACACCACCTTTAAGCAGATAATATCCATCATCATCTTTATCTTGTAAAAATTTACCTGAGTAATCACAAAAAATATCATCATTGTTTACATCTTTTATGTAACATACTCTTTTAGAGCCATAATCGAAAGCATGAGGATTTGGTTGGTCGCTTCCAGGATGCTTACCATCCAAATAGAAAAGATATACATATCTATCGTATAATTTTTTACTAAAAGGTTTTTCTAAAGGTGTTAGATTTAAATCAAAACTAACAAAAGCCAATTCATCATCTGGAATATCACTAAAAGGATCATCACTATTAGAAGAACAGCCTGTTATTAATGCTATCAGGAAAAGCATAATTATTTTTTTCATTTTATAGTTTTTTTGTTAAATATTTTATAATATGTAAGACCCAATCAATGTATACTTATGGTAAATATTATTCGAATACTTGCATTCAAAATAGCTTTTTTAAAACCGTTTAACAAACATAATAATAATAATATAGTTAATAATAAAAATAGTTAAAACTAAATGATTAAAATATTGAATAAATTGAAATATTTAATGAATCTTTTTATACAAGTATCTTTCTTAGAAATTTTAATAGAGAGTGTGCTTTTAAAAGTTGGTTTTAAAAATATATATAGATATATTAATACTATTTTTTTAGACAACTTAATTTCTTTTAATATTTCAGAAATGATCAAATTCTCAGAATTAGCATCTTTCAATAATACTAACTTATTTTCCTTGATATTAATCTATCCATCGAGTGACATTTCTAATAAAGCAGCACCGATAATCCCATAATTTACATGTGTATCTGAAATAAGAAATCGTCCTTTTTCAGGATGATGGGCATTAAGCACTTTCTAGTAAATATACTATATTTTTTTTAGCGATGGATGAAATTTTCATAAAAAGTTTTGCACTAAACTACAATTAAATATATAAAATGTTAGTAATAGTTTTTGAATTTTTATTATCTTTGTAATTCAAAATGAAATATTTAATATCAATGATACAGTCAGTTCCAACGGTCAATACTTTCCTTTCGAGTAAAGTGGAGACCTGCGGACAGACTTTTTTAATAGTATTCTTCTTTAGACTTAATGAATTTTAGATACTGATTCAATAGTCTATTCTTAATTATTTTTTTGCTTCTTTGAGATAGTTTGCTTTTGTAAACAACTCTTTTCCGTACAGACTTATGTTTCGGATCAAAATGATTTATAAGCATACTTATAATAACTCCAAATAGAAGGATAGTTTGACGATTTTTTTTATCATCAACACTCTGGAGTGTATCTTCAAGTTTCTTTCCCCAAATTGCTATTGCCGAATCTGGCTTTTCATATTCAATCATAAATTCATTCAAAGTCATAACCTTAAACTTTTGATTTGAATTAGTGATTAAGCTTTGTCCAATTATTCTTTGTATTGATCGATCTAGAATTCTAAATTTTCTTGATTCAATAGTATCTATAAAGGAAAGTAATTCTTTTCCCTTCTTGATTTTTGCCAATGAATTGTATTGACTCTTGAGTCTTAGGTATTCAAGTTGTGCCCAAAATTGCGCAAATAAATAAACTATGTATCTTTTATTATGTTTAGGACTATTTGAATTTGAATTAGATGGATTTACATATGTGGCAAAATCTTCTTTTGCTAGTGATTCTAGTTTACCTAATAATTCATCAGAAGACTTTAGTATAGGATCGAGATTCTCATAAAGTGTGTTTTTAGCATCTATTCTATACCCAAGGATTTTTTTAATGTCAGGATAGAAAAATTTAAAACCTTCCCATAAAACTCCTCCTGATACTATTGATAATATGGCTTTTAAATACTCATTCATTTATAGGTGTGTTTTTCTTGTAAATAGTAATATACTTCTGACCTAGTATAATAAAATAAAGTGTCCTACCTAAAGAGTTTCAAAGGTACTATAAAAAGTCATTTTTTATTAAGATTCTCATTAAATTTTAAAGTTTCTTTAGTTCTAAAAGACTCCCCATTCTTATGGAAAGCTTTCCATAAGAATGGAAAAAGTTATAGAATAGAAAATAGAAAAACAATTTTTATAGAAAAATAAATATTAATCAGAGTATTTTTTTTTATAAAGTGGTGGATGAATTTTTCAGAAAATGGGGGATTTAAATGGCTCTTCGTCAAATTTGGTGATTAATATTACCTTACTTCAGGAAGTAAATTATATATAATCAAAATATTAGCTTATAATTATTTTTTAAAAATTTATAACCCTTTATTATTGATTGATATTTTGATGTAAAATTTTCTTTAAACTATACCGTACAATTATTTTTGATATTTATCAACTAAAAACTTGCACCAAATTTGACGAAGAACCATTTAAATTTGCAGATTACATTTGTCTCTTTACTAATTTGGTAACTGCTCCAGTTATCTCTAAATTTGTAGAGCAGAATTTCTGTTACGTTAATCATTTTTAACATTTTATACTTTGGATTATTGATGTAATACAAAGTAATTAATAATTAATTTAATTTGAATTCTGGAGGTCATAAAACTTTTTGTTTTATGACCTTTCTTTTAATTTAGATAGGACAGTTTTATTTTATTATATACAAGCGAATTGCCGTTAACGTGGCTCGGGTTGGCGTAGTTTGCGAAGCGAATTACATTAACTCTATCTTATCTGTCTGTCCCGAAGGGCAGACGGATGGCACCAATTCGAGCCACGTTATCTGCAAGCCCAAAGGGATTGCAGATAACGGTTGGCGCTATATTTTTCGTTGCCGATTGTGGGTTACTTTTCTGTCGTGTCGCACTGCCGTTGTTGCGGGCTAAATACTTTGTTGTCAGAATGAAAACGGCAATGAAATATAGCAGCTTGTTGGCAGCCGTTTTTTATTTATAATCTTTTAATTTTTTATTATAGTATTTTTCTAAATCTTTAACTAATTCAAAATATTTTTCTAATAATGACTCGAAAGATATTAAATCTTTATTTCCTATATGCCTAGGACTCATTGATACATTAAAAGAAATACAATCTTCAATTTTTGCCAATTGATTAACTAATTCAGAATCAACAAACTGCATTTTTGATAATATCTTATCTATGACTTTATTATTCTGTCTTTTACAATAATCAAAATATTGTATCCAATTAGCATTTTTATCTGAATTCCCTAATAATAAAGGTGCGTTTGAGTTCGGATTTATTGATTTACAAATATAATTTAGTTCTATCTTATCAGGATAATTACCTTTTAAAGTAACACCAGCAGTTTTTGCAATCTCTTTAGATAATGCTTTTGTTTGACTAATTATCATAATAGTTTTTATAGAAATATAACTATAAAGATTTTCTTTATCCTTTTGATTCTTTAAATGAACTACTAAAAAATAAAAAACGAATGCAGAAACATAGGCAAAACACAATCTAAATAAAATTTGTAATATTTTAGCTCCTCCGCAAAACAATTCTGGAATATCTATAAGCCAAAAGTCAATTATAAAAATTGATAATATTGCGACTATAAAAATCATTACTAAATCAAGTCTCAAGGTTTTAATATTTTTTACAAATTTTGAATTTAATTTTTTTTTAATCATCTTAAAAGTGATTTAATTAATTAGTTAATCAGAATGTTACGGTTGTTTTTAAAATGACTGCCAACGTGGCTCGGGTTGGCGTAGTTCGCAAAGCGAATTACATTAACTCTATGTTATCTGTCTGTCCCGAAGGGCAGACGGATGGCACCAATCCGAGCCACGTTATCTGCAAGCCCAAAGGGATTGCAGATAACACTAATATAAAAACAGATGAAGTGTATGAGTCTTGGACTTCTAAAGATTCAGATTAAAAAACATATTTTATTATCTTTATTCATATCAATACCAAGATTTGAATAATTCTTCTGAGAATCAGTACCAGAAGTAAAATCACAGTTATCAATATGACTAAAGAATAACACTATCTTAATATATTTCTTATTTTTGTAAAGCAAAATGAATAAGAATAAAAACATAGAAATTTCTCAAGAACTTAAAATACAGATAAGTAAAGATGGTCAAATAAAAAAATTCTCACTCTACGGATTTCTTAAGAATCTGAGATTTTTTGAACCATATCTAGTATTGTATTTAATGACTAATGGATTCACTTTTTTTCAGTTAGGTATTCTTTTTAGTATTAAAGAAATAGTCGTTAATATCTTTGAAATCCCTTCTGGATTTATAGCAGATAGATGGGGATATAAAAATGAACTGATTCTCTGTTTTATACTTTATATTATATCATTTATATTCTTTTTCTCTTGCACTGCATTTTGGATAGGAATATTAGCAGTAGTTTTTTTCGGTTTAGCAGAATCTTGCCGTTCTGGCACCCATAAAGCTATGATATTAATATATCTAGAAAATAAAGACTGGAATAAATATAAAACTTTCGTGTATGGTAGAACTCGTTCTTTCTCCCTTTTAGGTAGTTCTATAAGTGCTGTCCTTTCTATATTAATACTATTCGTAGTATCAGATAGTAAATATTTATTTATAGCTTCTATTATTCCATATATACTAGATGCTATATTAATCTTATCATATCCCTCATATCTTAATAAAAGTGAAACGCAGAAAAATCGTATCACTAAACCTACTGTGAGAATTCAATTAAAAGAATTAGGACAAACATTTAAGACTAAGAGAAATTTAATTTCATTACTTGTTTCAAATGGAATTTTCGAATCAGTAATTAAATCTACCAAAGATTTAATACAACCTATGCTAAAGATAGCATTAGCTTCTTCTGGAGTAGTACTAATATCTTCTTTGAGCGTAGATAACCATTTGAAAATTATATTAGGATTAACATATTGTGTTATATATATCATCAGTTCTATGGCCTCTAGGAATGCTTATAGACTAAACGAAGTAATGAATAGCCGTAACTTATTTATAATACTTTATTTAATATTAGGAGTAGTATTCATAGGTATTTCTGCCACGGCTCTTGTTCCAGTTAGTATTATCACCTTATTCTTGATAATGTATCTTTTAAGAAACCTAAGAAAACCAGTGTATGTAGATGTACTTACCAGTCAAATTAATAAAGACACTTCTGCTACTATTTTTAGTATTTCATCACAGTTAGAATCGCTACTAACTATAATATTAGTACCTATCGGTGGATACATAGCAGACCACTATGGTATAAAATATTTCATGTTAGGCGTAGGGATATTTATTTTTCTTTATTATGCTATTCAGATGATTTCTAGACTGTTTTATAAAAAGGAAAAACTAGTTTAAGAATGTTTATTTCTTTTAGATGAATTAATTCATCATTAATTATAAAGTATTTTAAATATATTTGTCTTAGGACAATAAAAATAATTAAAGGGAAATATTATGCAAGAAGAAATAAATGTTCACGGGGCTGACCATCATAATCATAATTTAAGTAATATGAGTACCAAGAAATTATTATGGGTAAGTATATTAAACTTTTCCATCACTATTGTTCAGATTATAGGTGGAATATTTTCTAATAGTTTATCATTATTTTCAGATGCTATTCACAATTTAGGAGATTCAGCTGCACTTTTTACAGCTTTTTTAGCTAGTAAAATCAGCCATAAAAAACCTGACTATTCGCATACATTCGGATACAAACGTGTGGAAATCATCGCTGCTCTCTTTAATGCTACTATTCTTGTAGGTATAAGTATTTTCCTTTTTTATGGGGCATACCAGAGATTTATGCATCCAGAGCCTATTAAAGGGTTAATGATGCTTATAGTAGCATGTTTCGGACTGTTGGCAAATGTTATTTCAGTATTTATTTTAAATAAGAATAAAAAACACAATTTGAATGTAAAAGCTGCTTATCTTCATCTTATAGGAGATACTATGTCTTCTGTAGCTGTTATCCTAGGAGGTTTACTTATATGGAAATGGAATATTATATGGGTGGATCCTTTAATAACTACTCTAGTAAGTATATATATTATTTATCATACTTGGAATATCATAAGGCAAACAGTAAATATTCTTATGCAAAAAGCCCCAGCTGATATAGATATAGACGAAATCAAACAAGAGATTGAGAAAAATCCAGATATACAAGATATTCATCATTTACATATATGGAATTTAAACGATAATATCGTTCATCTAGAAACACATGTTAATTTAGCCCAAAATGTAGATATGAAGAAAATGATGGAAATAAAAGCAAATATTGAAGATCTATTACATAATCGTTTTCATATATCTCACACTACTTTACAAATGGAATATATTAATAATGATAAACATAAAGATTTAATAAATAAAGTAAAAAATTAATACTGAATTATTAAATAAAATATTATTTCTGTAACTTAAGAAGTTATAAATAAAACTTATGGTAAAGAATAAAGTAATAAACATTAGAAAGAAGCGAATTCAGCAAACATCTATAATAGGGATCATAGGTAATGGGCTACTTGCTATATTAAAAATTACAGTCGGTATAATAGCTAAATCTACTGCTGTAATAGCAGATGGCATAGACTCTGCCTCTGATATTATCGGATCTATTGTCACTTATTATGCAAGTAATGTTTCGGATTTACCTCCTGATATGGGACATCCATGGGGACATAAAAGAATCGAAACTATTGCTTCTAAAGTTATTGCCATATTCATATTATTTGCAGGGATTCAGTTAATAATTATTACTGTAAGCGGGTTAATATCAGGTAATGAAAAGGAAATGCCTGGCATAGCTGCCATAATAGTCACAGTAATTTCTATGATAGCCAAAGCTATAATAGCAGCATACAAATTTAGAATTGCTAAAAAATTTGATAGTGAGATGGTTCGAGCAGATGCTATAAATATGAGAAATGATATCTTTTTATCTACTACAGTTTTAATAGGTTTAGGACTTACATTCTTAGTTAAATTACCTATAATTGATACTATTATAGGTCTTGCATTAGGTGTCTGGATTATTTATTCAGGAGCTAAATTATCTATGGAATCAAATGCTGAATTAATGGATAGTTTTGATAATCAATCTGTTATTTATGAAAAAGTATTTGAAATAGTAGACAAGACTATAGGAGCTTATAATCCACATAAATTAAGAATCAGAAAGATTCACAATTTCGTAGATATAGACTTAGATATAGAAGTAGATGGAAATCTAAGTGTAAGAGAAGGCCATGCCATAGCGACTAGTATTCAAGATAAAATCAAACAAGAGTTTAAAACTGTCTATGATGTTTTAATACATGTAGAGCCTTGCGGCAATGTCGAAAAAGAACAATTTGGATTAAGTCCTAAAGATTTTTAATGAGAATTATTATTTAAATAATATGAAACTTAATACTATAACTAAATTTGTTTTATTAGCACATGATCCAGTAAAAGGGAAATTTTTAATACCCGATTTCTATATTAATTATGGTATTATAGGTTCGCTATTAATAGAAATGAATCTAGAACATCTAATAAAACTAGATAATCATCTAGTAATTCCTATTAGTCATCATGCTATTAAAAATGAAATATTTTTCGAAATTCTAACGAAAATCGGAAGTTCTAAAAAGCCTAGAAGAATTAAATATTGGATAAAAAAACTTTCTCCCAATTCTAAAAAATATAAAGAAGAAATATTAACTATATTAAATCAGGAACACATAATTAGAATAGAACATAAAAGGTTTATCGGTATTTTCTCTTATAAAAAAAGTTATATAGTAAATAACGATCTTCGTGAGGAAATTATTTATCATCTTAAAGATGCTGTCTTATCTTCCAATAAAATAAGTAATGAGGATCTTTTAATTCTTAGCTTGATAAGAGCATGCAACATGCATCATATATTAAGCGATAATAAAGAAGAACTTAAGCATATATGTAAGGCTTTAGATCAGGTCATGAAACTAAGCCCTATATCTGCAGATCTTGAAAAAATTATCGTAGAAATCCAAACAGCATTAATAGCTACTATTGCTATTTCTTCTAATACTTCCTATACTTAGAATTAATATAAATAATAGATTCTTATCTTCTATTATACTAAATAGTACTTAATTAAGCTTTGTTTCATTTGATTTTTTTACATTATCTTTACATAAGAATTTAAACATTTATTTCTGTTATGAAAAAAATTATAATAATGGGAGCCACTTCAGGTATTGGACTGGAGGTATGTAAGCATTTTATCGAAGATGGTTGGAAAGTCGGTATAGCAGGACGTCGTGAAGAACGACTTAAAGCTTTAGCCGCTCAGCACCCTAAACAAATTATATATAAAACAATAGATATTTGTTCTCAGGATGCTTCTGAGAAAATAGATGAATTAATAGAAGAATTGGGTGGTATAGATTATTATTTTCATGTCTCAGGTATTGGCGATTCTAATGAGGATATGGATATAGATATTGAAATTAAAACAATGGAAACTAATACCGTAGGATTTTCTAGATCCGTAATAACAGCCTTTAATTATTTTAAGACTCACGGTGGCGGACATATAGGTGTTATTTCTTCATTAGCCGGAATGAAAGGTTTAGGAGCTGCTCCAGCATATTCTGCTACTAAACGTTTTAATATGACTTACGTCCAAGCTCTTTCCCAGAAAGCTCATATGAATAAATATCATATTACTTTTACAGATATAAGACCTGGCTTTATTAAAACTGATATTTTAAACTCGGATAGATACTATCCTATTTTATTAGAACTTCCTTATGCTTCTAAAATTATATATAAAGCTTTAATTAAGAAAAAACGTTACAAATATATAGATTGGCGGTTTGCTATTATAGCTGGTTTCTGGAAATTAATACCTAATCGGTTATGGGAAAAACTTAATATCAAAAATATGAAGACAAAAAATGAAAAGAAAAGATCTAAAAAGCTTAAATGAAAAAGACCATACCTAGACAATATAAATTTATCATAAGATTAGGTAAAGCACTTCATAAATATGGAGTACAATCCTACAAGATAGAACGTTATCTTAAACAAGTTTGTGAAATAAAAAACATAAAAGGAACATTCATTGATAATCCGACTTATGTAAATTATGTTTTTTATGAAGAAGACAATACTACTTATAATTATATGAAAATACTTAAACCTGGAGAAATTAATCTAGGAGGGTTATCTCATATAGTAGAAATCACAAATAAAGTATTGGATAATAACTTAGATTTTAGTGATGCGTCTGATCAAATAGATCAAATAGATTCAAATACTAAAATTAATCGTTTTATTTCATTCTTTGCTTTTCTTATATCTGGACCATCTTTTTGTATAATATTAAATACTAATTGGACTACAGTTTGGGCTACAGCTATAGCAGAAATTTTTATTTGGTTATTATATATCTATTCTGATAGATCTGATTATTTATCAAGTGTTTTAGAATGTGCAGTGGCTTTCTTTTCTACTCTTATTTTAGGGGTAATGAGCTGTTATATACCAGGGATTAATATATCTTTAGGTATTTTAGCATCTATAATAATCTTTATACCAGGTCTTTCCATAACTACAGCATTAGAAGAAATTACTTCAAACAATCTTTCTTCAGGTACAGCTAAATTTGCTGGTGCTATGGTTTCACTATTTAAGCAATTTTTCGGTGTTATTTTGGGTATAATGGTCTTAAAATTATTTTTACCTATTCAAGAAATAGCTGTAGTAGATAATATCCCTAAATGGTTAGACCCTATCGGTATAACATTACTTGCTGGAAGTTTAATACCTATATTTAAAGTGAGAACTCGAGATATCTTATTATGTCTTATAATAGGATTTATTAGTTATTACACCACTATCCTACTCGAACCTGCAGGTATTCTGTTAAGTATATTTACAGGAACTATAGTAATAATGATGGTTAGTAAGTATTTTAGCAAATGGCATCATTCTCCTAAAATAGTATTTAAAATCTTGGGTATAGTTATGTTAGTACCAGGAAGTAAAGCATTTATTAGTTTAAGCTCTCTGTTTGGAACTTCATCCCCAGATACTCCTAGCAATATGGGACTTCAAGTCGTGTACATATTTATGGGCATTATCGGAGGTATATTACTTTCAGGTAGTTTACGTGCTAATCGCGATGAAATTAAATAAATTCACTAAGAATATGTTATATTTATAAAATTACTAGTTCAATTATAAAATATTATTTAATATGGCAGATGATTATTTAGGAAAGAAATTTGAAGATTTTAATGCTAAAAAAGCAGTTTTATCTTCTATTAAAAAGCATAAAAAGACTGGCATAAATAGTCTTGATTCTCTAATACTGAAAAATAGAAGTTATAGAGGATACGATGAAAAATACATAGTATCTAAAGATGAACTTCTAGAAATCGTAGGAGTTAATAGTAGAATACCCTCTGCTAAAAATCAACAGGTACTTAGATTCAAAATAGTTACATCTAATGAAAAAGAAAAAGTATTAAGAAATATAAAATTAGGAAGTGCCCTACCCGAACTTCATTTACCATTAAAAGGAACAGCACCTAATGCATTTATTATCATTTGTTCATCAATTAAAGAAGACAAATGGGTAAATATGGATATAGGAATAGCTTCTCAAACTATGCTTCTAAAAGCTACAGACTTAGGTCTAAACGGCATTTGCATAGGATCTTTTAATAAACAAGAAATAATTACTAATTTTAATCTAAAGCTTGAACCTCAGTTAGTTATAGCTATTGGAAAAGGTATTGAAAAGATTCAGTTTATAAAACTCATCAAACAAGTAGATTCTAATTTGCCAGATACAAGTCATAACTATTACATAAAAGATTCTATACATTTCGTACCTAAATTTGGGATAGAAGATTTACTTTTATAATTATTTTTATTCCAAATTTGGAATTTTGTATTTTTTTTCGTTTCTTTCCATCGAAAAGTATTTCCTGAAGAAATTGTATTATTAGGAAACATTAGTGAGTATATAATTAAAAACAAATTATTATGTCTATTATGAAAATGAGGGTACAAGCTGTAAGCGAAACCCCTACAAGAGTGAAAGTTGGTACAAGAGGATTTAATATAATTATCGATGAACCAGAACAAATGGGTGGCACCAATTTGGGAATGACGCCTGTAGAAGGTCTATTATCTACTTATTCTGCATGTATATCTATTACATTTCGTGCTATTGCAGAACAAATGAATATAAAAATAGATAGTTTGAATATAATAACTACAGGATTAATGGATAACGATAAATTTAGAGGAATCGAAACAGATCAGCGTGTAGGTTTATATGATATAAATCTTAAGGTGGATGTAAAAACTGATGCTGATCAAGCTACTATTGATAAAATATTACAAATGGCTGAAGAAAAATGTCCAGTAACCGATAATATTAAGAATGAAACACCTGTTACTATTTCCGCTAAGATAATTTAAATTATCAATAGATAATTTCGAACATAAAAAAAGCCTCGTTAATACGGGGCTTTCATTTTTTTTGATCCTAATTATTAATATCTAGATCTTCTTTCGGGTTTTTCTTCACGAGGACGAGCTTCATTGATAATTAATCTACGTCCAGATAATTCGTAATCCGTTAATGCTTCGATAGCACTTTTAGCTTCATCGTCATTAGGCATTTCAGCAAAACCGAAACCTTTAGACCTTCCTGTCATTCTATCAGAAATCATTCTTACTGATGTGACTTCACCGTATTTTTCTAAGAGATCGTGTAACTCTTCTTCTTGAACCTTGTAATTAAGGTTTCCTAAAAATAAATTCATAGGGCAAAGATAACATTATTAATTATTGATGCAAATTTATTACGAGAATATTTATTATAAATTGTAAATAATTGTTAAAAAACATTAAAAACCACCATAAATTTCTATAAATACTTAGAAATCATATGTTTTAAGACCAAAATTAATAGTTTATTTTAAACCTTTGAAGTTTCTAATCGTCATACTTTTATAAAAATAATAATTATTAAGAGTAATAAATTTATTTTTAGAGAACAATTTTAATTTAATATCTTTGTATCCTATGAAAACACTCATACATATAGTAAATCTTTTACTTATATCTGCTATGTTATTAGGAGTAGCCATTAGTCGAGATTCTAAAGCATTTGGAAAGAACTTAAAAGAACAAAATAAATCTGAATTTCCTTCAGAGAGATGCTTAAAAGAGTTAGGCTTAACTCCTACTACATCTTTGAGACAGTTAACCCCTTCTATTTGGAGAACCTCAGATGGCTCTGAAATATATTCCACAGAAATTACTGGTAAAGAAATATTTGGATTTGGTGGTAGTACCCCTTTATATATATTAGTTAATAATGGTATAATCCAAAAAGTAACATATAAAGATAATGATGAGTCTCCCAGTTTTTGGAACAATGCCCAAAAACTATTAACTACTTGGAATGGTTTAACTATTAAACAAGCTTCAGAAAAGAAAGTAGATGCAGTATCAGGTGCTACTATTAGTTCTAACTCTATTTTAGATAATTTTCAAAGCATTCTTCCTACTATCAATAATCAGATTAAAAAAAAAAGATAAGTAAAACTTTAGTTTTTGACCTAAAAACTATAATAGCATTACTTGTTTTACTATTTGGATTAATAACTGCTACTATATTAAAAGGTAAAATTTGGAGATATATTCAATTAGTATTAAACGTATTAGTTTTAGGTCTTTGGTCAGGATATTTTTTATCATTACCCATATTGGTAAATTGGCTTTCAAATGGCTTAAATCTAAGTGCAGGAATAATCTTAATCAGTATGTTAGCATTAGCTATCATAATGCCATTCTTAGGAAGGAAATGGTATTATTGCTTATATATTTGTCCCTTTGGGTCTTTACAAATACTTTTAAATAAGATTATTAAAAAGAAAATATGCATTCCTCACAAGTTCTTAAAATATTTAAAATATAGCAGATCTGCTATTACTCTATTAACCTTAATAATAATGTGGACAGGCATAACTTTTAAAATTATTAATTATGAAGTTTTTTCCATTTTTCTATTCCAAACAGCCAGTATATATATTATTATTTTTGCCGGATTAATATTAATATTATCCATATTTATATATAGACCATATTGTAGATTTATTTGTCCTACAGGATGTTTATTGGCATGGAGTGAAAAAGATAATTTCAAAAATATTATTAAATAATTTTATAATTTCATTCATAAAAATCGTACATTGAAAAAATTTAAAATAAATAAAATATAGAAATAATCTTCTCATGAATAAGAATATCGATATTTTAGATATTATTACCAAAAAAGATCTTCAGAAAATACAAGATAAGTTAAGTAATACGGTTCAAATACCTATTATGGTTACTTATCCAAATGGTATTCTTATTACTAAACCATCTAATTTCTCTAAGTTCTGTGGTTATATTAGAACCTTACCAAATTTGAATTATAGTAAGGAACCGGCTTTTATCATATTTAATGATGAGCAACGGGTGAATTGTAAAAAATGTTCAATCTGTGGGCTATGGAGTGTTGGAATTAAAATAGTAATAAATGAATGTCATGTAGCTACTTGGATAATAGGACAACTTAAAGATTCTTCGACTAATGATGAAGAATTAATTTCTAAAGCACTGAATTTAGGAGCTAATAAAAAATTAGTTATAAAATACATTAAAGAATTAAAGGTAATGGATCCTGATAAATTAAGACAAAATGCTGAAGTAATTTGTTTATTTATCCAAGAACTTTATAATAATGCTCTATTAACTAATATCCATAAAAAGGAAGAACTAAAATACAAAAATCTATTAAATAAATCATTAAAGTATCAGCAAGATTTAAATAAATTTAAACAAATGATTCATCTTGCATTAAAAAATTCACTTAATGATGTATGGGAATATGAATTTTCTTCACATATTTTAACTAGTTATGCTAAAGATGAAAAAACATCTATGCCTATAGATAATTTTCTTAAATATGTTTATCCGGAAGATATTCATAAAATTGAACCATTTTTAAATAAGTATCCTTCCAATATTCCTGAAAATTTTGATTTTTCTTTAAGATTAATATTAGAAGAAAATAAATGTTGTTATGAAAGAATAGAAATTACTCCATTTGAATATGATAAGAAAGGTAATATTACTAAAATAGTCGGATTTAATAGAAATGTTACTAAGGACAAAGAACAAGAATTAAGTACGAGAAAAGCTAAAGAAGATGCTGAAAAATCTAATAAATTAAAATCGGCTATTTTAGCAAATATGTCTCATGAAATCCGAACCCCATTAAACTCTATAGTAGGTTTTTCTCATTTACTCTCTGATGCCTCCGATTCTGATAATAAAGAAAAATATTTAAGTATAATAGATAAAAACAGTAATATCCTTTTAAATCTAATTAATGATATATTAGATATATCTAAAATCGATGCTGGATATGCTGACATAAAAAGAACAAAAGTAAATATTACAAATATTATTTCAGATCTAAAGAAATCTTTTTATAATGATAATCCAGATTTGAATATTATTTTCGAACATAGATTCAAAAAATTAGTATCTATACATGACGAAGAAAGATTAAAACAAATACTAAATAATTATCTCAGTAATGCTAAGAAATTTACTCCTCATGGAGAAATTAGAATGTGGGTAGAAACAAACGAAAAAGGTCTCATATTTTTTGTCAAGGATAATGGTCTAGGTATTTCTAAAGAAAAGCAGCCACATATCTTTCAGCGTTTTGCCAAAATGAATAACTTCGCACAAGGTACTGGATTAGGACTTTCTATATGTAAGGCATTAGCTCAAACAGTCGGAGGAGAAGTGGGATTTTCTTCGGAAGAAGGCATAGGCTCTACCTTTTGGTACTCCTCTCCTACTGAAATAATAGAAATCGAACGAATATAAATCTACAATTTCGTTTTAGTAAAAATAAAGTATCCTTCTAATTATACTAATTTTTTTTATCAATACTTATTAATAACTTTTTTAAGTTCTTTTTTCTGGCTTGGTAGTAATGAAGAATACATAAAAATAGATATTCCATTGGCACCTGCTTCTATACATTTAGTAACCACTTCATCGATAGAAAGCGAAAATAAATCTGATGCATATATTCCAGCATAAATCTGATTAGGACATTTAGAATCACGGACACAGTCTTTAATATCATCACAAACCCATTGTAAATTTTCATTATAAAAACCATTATAGGACATTGGAAAAACTATATCTAAATTCCATGCGCCCCAGTCTTGATAAACCATTTTCTTAGCCATTTTGGGCGTGGGAAAAGGAGAAGCAGAAACTTTTACGCCTTTCTCATGGCAGATATCTGTAATCTCTTTAACTAAAGAATTTAAAATTTCACATCTAAAGTCTATCCAATCCTTTATATATGGAATAGTATCATAATCATTTTTAACCTTAATTTTATCCAAAGGACTATATCCATATTTATCTTTAAAAGCAGATAACATAGAAGGATGATATCCATAATCCCATTTGGCAAAAACCTTATCTTGATGTATATCATAATTCTTCCATAATGCTGATGGTAAAATCACATCTACATATCTACAATAATCTAGGCTTATTCCATCTAAACTATCTATTGAAGATATTTTAGTAATGTGAGCTATTATAGAATCACGAGCTTCTTTTATAGCAGGAGAAATAAATTTATAATACCCGACATAAGCTTTATCATCTTTTATGGACTGTCCTAAAGCATTATAATCTAACCATTCGGGATGTTTATTAGCTAAACTACCAGAGTTCATAATCCATGTCCAGGCATGAACTTTAATACCATATTTATGAGCTACTGGAATTATTTTTCGAAGAGATTCAGCTGGAGCACCTATAATCACACCATCTATTCCTACATCATTTAGTTCAGCAAATAAAGAGTCAGTATGGGCATCAGCCGAAATAGGATCATTCATCCAAGTCCAAAACTCTATTTTTTTACTCTGATTAGGAGATAAATCTATTGCGGAATTTCCATAATGAGCTAATATAAAAATTATTGATACACCGAAAAATACGACAAAAAATATATTAAGTATTAAGCCTAATTTTTTCTTCATAAGTGCTATTTTTATTAAATTACATTCAAATTTAAAAATAATAATAATGTTAAATATAAAATCTTTAATATTTTTTCTTCTAGTTCCTGTCTTTTCTTTAAACTTCGTGACTAATATTACTCATGTATCACCAAATGTTACACCTACGATAACCGAATATACTCTTACATATATTGTAAATAAAACAAAACAAAGTATTATTGTAGATGGAAAAATCACCGACAAAGAATGGTCATTTGCTGGTTGGTCTTCAAATTTCGTAGACATAAGAACTTCTAAGTCTAAAATAATGGGATTGCCTAAATATTCTACTAAAGTAAAAATGCTATATAATAATAAGTATCTATATATAGCTGCCCAGCTAGAAGAACCATTCATCGAAGCCACTAAGATATCAAGAGATGATACTATCTATTTAGATAATGATTTTGAAATATTTATAGATTCAGATTCGAATTCAGAAAACTATTTTGAATTTGAAATAAATGCTAGTGGAACAGAATGGGATTTATTAATGGATAAACCATATACAGAAAATGGAACTAATAATACTTCTTATAATATGGAAGGCCTAAAATCTGCTGTTAAAATAAAAGGTAGCCTTAACGATTCTACAAATATAGATAACTATTGGACTATAGAAATAGCTATACCATTAATAGAGATTATTAAACTAGAACATCATAAAATATACGCTAAATTTAAAAAATCAAAATTAACTAACACTTCATGGAGAATTAATTTTTCGAGAGTAGAATGGCTTAATCCCAATGCTCCCAGAAGATTAGGATATGAAGAAAATTGGGTTTGGGTCCCGACCGGTGAAATAAATATGCATATTCCCAATCGTTGGGGATTTATATTCTTTAAATAATATTAACTATTTACCCCAGTCATAATCACATACATATTTCATCATTTCTATTATTGGATTTATAGTCAATAAAAGATTTCTTTAAAGCTTTTATTTTTTCATGATGATGATGCTCTATTTTTACTATAATACGAATAAAAAAGAATTTAAGAGCGTTCATAACTAGAATAACCACTGAAGAAGATATTAGTGTAATCCAAAAATGATTATTAAATAGAGAAATTCCTAATGATAAAATAGCAAATATAGGTAAGGCTATCTTAATCCATAAATCACTTCTGATTAGCTTTTTAATCATGATAAACTGAAATAATTCTATAATCATCATAATAGCAAAAATATCCCAAGCCAAAATATCATTATAAACATCAGCGATACTAGGATTATGATAGTTAGAAGCTATCCCTATTAAAAGTGCACCAGCGAAACTGATGGAAAGAGCTAATAATGCAGTAAAAATAAAGTATAGCATGAAATTATTATATCCTATCTTAACTTTATTTTTATAAACAAATTCACTATAAAGAGTCCACACAAAAAATGCTAATAATAAACCACCAAAAATAAAAATACTTGTGGTCCCTACTTCGTCTTTTAAAGCCCATACACCTACTATAATACTTGAAATTATCTGAGCAATAATAATAACAGTAAATCTATTTACACGTTTTGAAAGAGAAGGCGTAACATAAATATTTCTTCTTTGAATAGAATGAGGAGCATATGCATTTACTAAAAGTGATAATACCCATATAAAATATCTTAAAGGGGGTGGGAACAATAAACCAAGAGCAAAAACTATCGTAGCGATTAACATTATTCTAGAATATTTCATAGAACGAATATGCTCTATATGAACTACACCAGTATACCACCATAGATAAGTCATAATTAATTGAAGACCTATATAAAATAAAGTAAACATTAAATCTTTATGCTCCGGAGAATTGAAAAATATACTCATTCCTAAAACACAAGACATTTGTAGAAATGCAAAAAAACGAGATCTAACATCATCATTTCCATGCATTTCAAAATATAGAGTAAAATTAAGCCAACTCCACCAGCCCAAAATGAAATATAAACAATGGATTAAGATATTGATAGACCCTAAATCTGTAGCTAGGGATACCCCTATTCGAGCAAAATAAACACTATAAACTAAGTCATAAAAAATCTCTAGACCAGTAATTTGTCTATGATTTATATCATAATCAGCCTTATGAGGAGGAGTCCACCAATTTCTAACACTAGAGTACCTATACTTTAAAGTATTAAATTTATCTTTTATATTCATCTACCCTATTCGTTATAACTAAACTTGGCTATTTGAGTGCCTGATTCAGTTGTATTCATGACATAAGTAAATGAAGTATTTTTATCAGATAATTTAGAAAGTAACTCCGTTTTATTGAATGTTTTAATTTTAGCATTCCAAGAAGCTACAGCCTCGGCATTATTATCAGACTCAGAATCTCCTTCAATGGATATTTCCATGATCGTAATCCCTATAGATGTCATATAATCAGAAACTACAGTGGGATCGGTAGTCACAGAAGTATTAATATTTGATCTACTTATAGAATAAAAATTAGTTACTTTTTTTTCACTACAACTAGAAAATAAAATAGTAGAAAGTAATAAAAGAGAAATAATTAAAATAGATTTAAAATTTTTCATAAAGTATTTATTATTAACGATCGATAAACAAACATATAAAATAAATGATTTCATTGTTTTCAAAAAAGTCTGTACCTTAGTATATCTATGGTAAAAACATATAAATATAATAAATAATAGTAATCAAAAAAAATAAAATTATATTATGAAATTTAAATCAATTCTATTTATTTTAGCTAGCATGATAATAATAAGTTCATGTTCTGATAGTAAACATGCTAAATATCAAGCATTGGCTGATCAGTATGCTAAATTTGAACTAAAAACTCAGGTGCCATTAACTCAAAATGAAGAAGAGGTAATTGCACTATTAGAAAAAGCTTCCGATTGTATGGAAGATCTTTATTGGCATGTAGCCTTTGGAAATAAAGATATTCTATTTAAAGATGTTACAGATACTTCTTTAATAAAATATTTACATATTAATTATGGTCCTTGGGATAGATTAAATGATAATAAACCATTTATTGAATTATATGGACCTAAACCTTTAGGAGCTAACTTCTACCCTGCTGATATGACAGATGAAGAATTTCAATCTATAAAAGATCCTAATAAGACTAGCTGGTATACATGTATTGTTAGAAATAAAGATAAATCATTATCAGTAAAATGGTTCCATGAAATGTTTCCAAAAAAAGTAGAAGAAGCTGCTAGCTATATAGAACAAGCAGCTGAAATAACTACAGATATTACTTTCAAAAAGTATCTAAATCTTAGAGCCACGGCTATTAGAACTGATAACTATCTAGAAAGTGATATGGAATGGATGGAAATGAAAGATAATAAACTTGATATAGTCATAGGCCCTATCGAAAAATATGAAGATGCATTATATGGTTATAAAGCTTCTTATAGTGGACAAATTTTAGTAAAGGATAAAGCTGAAAGTAACAGATATTCTAAATTTGCTGCTCAGTTCCAGAGATTACAAAACGCTATTCCTCTTCCAGCTGAATATAATACAGAAAAAGCAAATACTAATCCTGATATAAATATATATGATGTTATATATTATGCTGGTGACTGTAATTCGGCCTCTAAAAATATAGCTATTAGTCTTCCAAACGATCCTAGAGTAAGTAATATAAAAGGTACTAGAAAACTTCAGCTTCGTAATGTTATGAAAGCCAAATTCGATAATATTGTAATACCTATTTCTAAGTTAGTTATAGATCCTGCACAGCAGAAACATATAAAATTTGATGCATTCTTCCAGAATACTATGTTCCATGAAGTTTCTCATGGATTAGGTGTAAATTACACTATCACAAAACCTCGTATGGAATGCACAGATGCTTTAGGAAATTCATATACAGCTATTGAAGAAGGTAAAGCTGATATTCTTGGATTATTTTGCGTAACTAAAATGGGTGAATGGGGTTATTTAGGAGAAAAAGATATTTTAGATAACTATGTTACTTTTATAGCAGGCATTTTCCGTTCAGCTAGATTTGGTGTAGCAGAAGCTCATGGTCAAACTAATATGATGCAATTTTCTCAATTCTTAGAATCTGGTGCTATTGTTAGAAATGAAACAGGCAAATATTACACAGTGAATCTTGAAAAAATGAAAGCAGAAATAACTAGAATAGCTAGCCAATATATTAAGATTGAAGCAGATGGTAACAAAATATTAGCTGATGAATTATTAAAAGAACGCGGATTACTAACACCGACATTATCATCCGACTTAGATAGAATCGCTAAGGCAAATATTCCTAAGGATATTTACTTCGATTAAAAATAAATTATTAAGAACAGATAATAACTGTTTCAGTTATACATAAAAATAGGGTTTTCCATAATGGTTAACCCTATTTTATATTTTTAAAGGAGGAAATTTATTTAAAATATTAAGTAATTTTTTTCTAATAACTTCTACTCCTCCATTAATTTCCGATTCTATATTTAAAGGCATTAAAGGATCATGAAGAGACATACGAAGAAGAAACCAACCTTTTTCATTTTCATTTTTACATGCCACTCTAATACCTTCATAATTAGGCTGTACTAACTCCCAACCATTAATAGTAGATATTTTTTCTGATAATTTAACCAATATTTTATCAGCATAAGATTTAAAAGTTTCACTAATTTTTAATTTATCTTCATTTATTTTAAATCGAATTTCCTGAGTTTCAGCAGGCTGACGAAGAGTATCTAAAACAGATATTAAATCTTTACCATCTTTATGATAGTTAGCTAATTCGATAATTATTTTTGCTACTAAGTAAGCACCATCATCCAAAAAATGATTTTCTTTTAAAGCACAGTGACCAGAAGTTTCAATAGCCATCCAACTTTCTTTTCCATCTTTATTTAAACGTATTGACTCATTGATTACATTACGATATCCCCTTTTAAAACGATGATGCATACCACCTAAATTTGTTATAAATTCAGATAAACCATCGGAAGTAATAGAATCAGTAACTATTATAGAATTAGGATGTTCCCTAAGAATTATAGAAGAAATCAATGCAATCAAAGAATTTCTATTTATTGAATGCCCTTGTCTGTCGACAATAGCAACTCTATCTACATCAGTATCAAAAATAATTCCTAAATCGGCATCATTATCTAATACAGCTTGGCAAATAGAATCCATAACTTCCTTATTTTCAGGATTAGGAATGTGATTAGGAAAATGTCCGTCAGGATTTAAAAATTGACTACCTTCAATATTAGCACCAAGAGGTTCTAATACCTTAGTAGCAAAAAATCCACCTGCACCATTTCCAGCATCTACTATAATATGAAGACCTTTTAATGGTTTTGTTCTAGAGAGAGTTAATTTATTTATATTAGAAGGTTTTTCTATACCATATCTTATATAGTGAGTTAAGAATTTTTCGTATTTATCCATGTAATTATAATCGAAACTTTTACCGACATAAATATTACTAAACTCATCGAAATGTTTTGCTTGTTCTTCTTCGATATTATCTGCTATTTCTAATATTCTAGCTATATCTTCTTTTTCTAAACCACCTTTAGAAGTATAGAATTTAAGACCATTTCTATTAAAAGGAAGATGACTAGCTGTAATCATAACACCAGCAGTCATAGGCATTTTCTTATCTAGGGTACACATAAATAATGCAGGACTCGAAGCCAACCCAAAATTATAAGCACGGATTCCAGTACAAGCCAATGCATCTAAAAAAATCCTTTTTAATCTTTCTCCAGATAATCTAGAATCCATACCTACTCCTATCGAAATAGAATCTGCTGAAACATTTTTATTCTCATCTTCAAATCTTAGCCACATAACAAAAGCCATAGCTATCAATCTCATTTTTTCAGAAGTGAGATTGATTTTTTCACCTTCAATACCATCCATGGCAATGCCACGGATATCAGATCCATTTTGTAAACTCTTCATTATTTAATATACTATTGAGAATATAATTGAATTTTAACGATTAATTATGTAGTAGGATAAAGATACCAATTCTCATCTTCACTACCATTAGTATTAATCCAATTAAGAAACTTATCATATGCTATATCTATTCTAATAGATTCATCAGGCCATTCCCACATATTACCATTTAAACTATCAGGGACTATAATACCCCAAGGGAATCCATTATAAGAAGCATATAAATAATCAGAACTTGACATAGCATATAAGGAATCATAATTATGATTAGCTAATTCAGATGCCATAAAACCCTTTCTATGTATCTCTAATCTCCTTTGTGAATTATAAGAAGCACCTTTAATTATTATAAAATAATTTAATTTAGATAAAGCTAAGTCATCTATTGAAACTTGACTATTATCTACGAAATTAATCGTAATATTTATTTCAGGACCGACTGCTCTTGGTCTATCCGTATCCAAGGTATTAAGTGTAATTAATGGTGTAGATGATTCATTTTTGTAATATTTATGGGCTGAACTTATAAAAGGAATTTCAGCTATTTCAGTAGTCCCATTATATTCACCTACTCCTTCTCGACTTTCATTTCCATTGTAACTAACAGAAGCTATTTGTGAGCTAAATACTTCATCTAACATTAATGAGAATCCTATATCGTATGTAGCTCCTACGGCATTTAAACCTCCTAAGAAATTTACACTTTTTACATTATTATCTTGATCTATTACTGCTTGAACATTAGTTATATGAACTACGATATCATTTACATCATAATCACCATAACTTGGCCATAAATCTTCAAAAGCTACAGAATATTCAGAAGTAAGATATACTGAACTTTCATTAGGCGTAGGTTCTAATTCTGTTCCTTTATAAACTAATTCATCTTTTATGTATATAGAATGATGACCAGAAGCATCTAAATAAAAAACTGATACGTTAGTGCTAATATTCTGATCATTACCAGTCGCCCAATCTTCTTCAATATCCATATATCCTGTAAAATACATTGGATCCCAAGACTGATAATAACAAATACAGCAATACTCTGTTCTAATTAATGGGAATAAATTACCTTCTGCTTTACCATGAATGGTACCAGGTTCTAAATATATTTCATCTGCATATATATATGATTTACCTATCATTTCATTAACACTACCTAAAAAACCTACTTCAAAAACAGAAGCAGCAGAATAACCATTACTACCAGATATATCAGAATTTATAGAAGCATTGTATAAATGGAATGATTTTAAAGCTTGAAAATCTCTTCTGCATTTAATTATTGTATTAGAAGCATATAAATTTACAGTATAATCATTATTAAAATCTGTATAATAACTCCGTTCTAAAGAAAATTCTCCACCTTCTATAATTAAGTAATCGCCATAATGATATAAAGAACCAGAGGAAGAATTATGTAAGAATCCTGTTTCAGGAATCATAATATTACCATAGACACTAGAACTTCTATTAAATTCTAATTCACCAGCACAATATATATCTCCTATATAACCAGTTAACTCACGTGAAGCATAAATTTTACCACTTTCACCTATATAAATATTATATGGAAGGTCCGAATTATTATATACTCCTTTAGTATTAAGTTCTCCAAAAACCTGTAAAGTACATTGACTATTAGAGGCTCTATTTTCAGACTGAATATACTTAGTAATATTTAAAACTGCATCAGTACAAACTTTAATAGTAACATCTGCATCATCTTCTATAATAATATATTTTAATTTAAGGCTTTTACCTTCAGGAAGATAGTATACTCCAGAAGATAAGGTGGCGGTAGCATTATTATTAAATTCATTAGATAAATCTATGGCACCAAAAGGAATAGCTGAACCATCTTCATACATGTCATCAGGTTTAGTTATTCTAACAAAATTATCAGGAATATCCATATTAGGATCAGCTAAAGTATTAGAAGATTTAGCAAAAGCATAACATCCAGAATAATTAATAGAATGTGTATCAATATTTGTTTTAGATAAAGATTCTAAGGAAGATTCAGTAGCTGTAGTATCATAAATAGTATAATAAGTAATAGAACCATCTGCATTTATTTGCTGGACATATAATTTTTCCACTTCAGGATTAACAGATAAAGTAACATGTACAGAAGATCCTAAATATACCCACTTAGAATATATAGGATTTTCATCATATTCTATTTTTTCTCCAATATTTTTATTGAATTCTACTACTTCAAAAGTACCATCTTTCTTCCATAAGGTATCTTGAACTATAATAGAATTTTCTGTACCCTTCCAAATATTAGTAGTATAAATATTAATTAGACATTTTTCATTACCTGCAGTATTTTTAGGTTCTAAATTAATTTCTACAGTTTTATAAGTATTCCAGCTAAAATCAGGATTTGGATTAGCATTTTCTATGGGATTATTGTTATCAATTGCCTTTCTAATATCTTCTTGAGTAATATTATTCTGTACACACGAAAATATCATAGGTATACAAATACCAATAAATATTAATATTCTGATGATTTTTTTCATAATTAGAGAATTAATGTATTTTAACAAATGTAGTAAAATAATATCATTACTTAAAAAAAAACATTATATTACACTATAATATATAGAAATAAGATTATATATATGATAAATGAAATATATTACTAGATAACAAAATTCTATATTTTAATAATAAAATATGATAACTATGATACTTACACATTCTCACAGATTCAATTATTTCTTATTCCTATTTATTTTATTAGGAATAAGTTTATCATGTATTAATTTTACAGCCAATGCTTACTCAGGAAAAATCAAATCTAGCATAAAGACTATTGGTGATAAACCTACTGGGCTTTGTTTCGATGGTGAAAATCTTTGGCAAGCTGATTCTGCAGCAGATAAAATTTATTGCATAAATCGATATACAGGAAAAATCATAAAGGAAATTGAATCACCTGCTTATTGGCCAGGAGGCTTAGCTTGGGACGGAAAATACCTTTATAATGCTGATTTTAGGGGTAGAACAGATAAATCAGAAGATAAAGACGGGATGATTTACCAAATTGACCCTAATAATGGGAATATAATACATACTATGCATTCTCCTACTAATTGTCCTAGAGGGCTTACTTTTGATGGAAAATATTTATGGACTGTAGATGATTCTAAAGACATGGTAATCCAATTTAGTAAGGAAGATGGTACGACTATTAATTCTTTTCCTTCTCCATCTACTGATCCTCAGGGAATTACTTTCGATGGAAAATACCTGTGGATAACTGATAGAAATAAAGATGAAATATATATGGTAGATCCTTCTAATGGATACGTAATAGTAATATTAGATAGTCCAGGTCCTTTTCCTTATGGAATAACATATATGCATCCTGTACCTTGTGGCGGAGATCCTAGAATATCTACTAGATGGATGGCTTCTCCAGAAATATCAGGAGATTTAATGGTAGTCGACCAACAAACAAAAAAAATATATAGGATATCTATTAGAGACGGTGAAAAATTTTATAAAAAGAATACAGAAATACATAAAATGACCTACCATCATAATACCACCGTATATGGTCCAGGTAAAATATTAACCCTAGATGTTTGGTTTGCATTACCAGAAAATCGAGTTAATCAAAAACTATTAAGTGAACCTACTTACAACATCCGACCTACTAATATCATAACTGATAGATGGGGACAGCGATGTGCACATTATTCTTTTAATAATTTACTAGCAGGTAAAAAAATAGAACTTGAGGTAACTAGTGAAATAGAAACTTCAGATGTGAGATATTTTATATATCCAGAAAAAGTAGGAAAATTGTCAGAAATACCTGAAGATATAAAAGATGAATATTTAAAAGATGATGAAAAATATCAAATTAACGACTTCTTGATTAAAAAAACAATAAAAGAAGTCGTAGGCAATGAAGAAAATCCTTATTGGATTATGAGAGACATTCACCAATATCTAATAGGACATTTACATTATTTAATGGATGGTGCTTGGGATACAGCACCTACAGTACTTAGACATGGTCATGGTTCATGTTCAGAATATTCTTTTACTTTTATGTCTCTTTGTAAAGCAGCAGGCATCCCTTGCCGTTATGTCGGAGCTACAGGATATAAGAAAGATTATACATACATGGACGATGTTTTTCATAGATGGGTAGAAATATATTTACCAAATTATGGATGGATCCCTACAGATGTAACACATGGAGATAGAGAATCAGCCAGAGATCAAGCATATCCTATCGGTTTTATAAGCAAAAAATACATTATAACTACTAAATCAGGAGGAGGCTCTAAAACTATGGGATGGACTTATAATTCTAATGAAGATTATACTACAGAACCGAAAACTAATCTAAATACCACTCACTATGCCGACTGGACTTTAGATTAAAAAACTCTACATACAATAAAACTCACACGGCAAATCATATATTAACCTTTTGATTATTAAATAGATAGTTTTATAATAATACTCAAAAGTGTGAATTAATTTAATTCTCACACTCTACGTATCGTTTTAATTATAAGAAATATTCATATATTTGTTCCACACAAATAAAATTATAAGTTATGTTTTTTTTTAAGCGTAAAAACAAAAATACAGAAGATCTTGAGAGTTACATTAATACTATTGACCAAGCGATTATAGAATATAAAGATGGAGTCAATAATTATTTAGTAGGTAAAACTGATGATTTTAATCATAATCTAGAAGTACTTAATGGCTTCGATACAGAAGCTAGTATTTTAAGGCGGAAAATAGAAACTAATCTATATACTCAAACTTATTTATTAAAAGCAAGTGGAGATATCATGAGACTTGTTAGTAGTATGTATCATATTATTAATCTTATGAATGAAAGTCTCTTTCAGTTTGAAATAGAAGCTCCATATATTTTACCTGAGTTAAATGAAGATTTTACTAAGTTAACTCAGCTTTCTACTTTAACTGCAGAATGTGTAATCCCATTAGCGAAAGCATACTTCTATCTTCCAGAAACTATTAACGAAAAAATTCATAGAGTATATTTTTATAAAAAAGAAGCTACTACACAATCGCAGGCTTTAAAAAGAAAAGTTTTTCATCAAATGAATAAACTAAAACAAAGTGAAAAAATTCATTTAAGATATTTCGCTTTGCATATAGAAAATATAGCAGTAGCTGCTGAAATCGTAGCTGATCAACTAGCTGTTATGTCTATCAAACAAAATATATAATTAGTAGTATAAAAAATCAGTAATGACATACTTAATAACTATATTATCTTTACTTTTATTTGGCTATTGGTTTGTAAAATTGGATTTTACATATTCATTTGGTCCTATAATGATTTCTTCTGTAGGAAAGAAGAATACATTATATATATTAGTTATATCTATAATATTAGTTTCATTACTTTCAGTATTATTTTACTATTCTAAAGATATCATATTTGTAAATTTCAACTCATTATTTTATCAAGTAGTAAGTTCTATATATCCTAATTCTAAGCCGATATCTAATAGCAATCTTCTTATTATTTCAGTAGTTTCTTTTATAACATTATGGGCATTATCAAGATTAAGTAAGTTCGTATCTGCTCCTTATACTTTCTTGGCTGCCATTATTGGTTGGAAATTAGCCACTGGTTTAAATGTAACATTAAGTACTATGACTAAGATAGGAGCCGTTTGGCTAATAGCCCCTATCGAGGCTCTATCTGTTTCTATGATATTATATTTTATTATTACTACTATTTATCATAAAAGACATCCTCAATTATTCTCTTATACCTACGTTTTGCATCTTATTGCTATAGGAGGTTCTATATTATTTGCAGTAGCTATCGGAATTAATAACGAGTATATAATAAGTTTCATAAGTAATAATTTATATGTTAGTTCTAGTGAATTATCTTACCCTTTATTATTAATATTACCTCTATTAGTATTAGTTATAATAATAAGAAAAAAATTCTTTAGTGATTCAGATAAAGTCTATATGAAATATTATGATTTATCTATAACTGAATTAACTACAGTTATATTATCCTGTACTATTACATTATTTATATTTTCCAGTTCTTTAATTCCAGATATTGATTCACATATTTTGCCTATTTCATTGTCTTCTATATTCTTGGGTTCTGTAGTAGGGATAGGATTAATGCAGGGGAAAGAAAAGATTAATTCACAAGTATTAATAAAATCTCTAATAGCAAATATTATCAGTCCATTATTTGCTCTTATCTTAAGCTATTATATTACAGATGTTTATAATATGAGATTTAATATCGATTTACTTCCTAATAATCTACCAGTTTTTTATAAAATAGATTTGAATATAGTACTAATTTCTATTCTAGCTGTTATAGTAATAATATTTGGTTTATATGTAAAAAAACAGCACCATATAAAAAATATTAATGGAATTAATTCATACACTAATCATCAAGAATTATTTGAAAATCAAAAATTAATTAGCCAAAATGAAGTACAAAGTGTTATCGATAAAAATCAAAAGCTTCAAGGTCAGTTAGAATATCGTAGACAATCTTTAATAGATGTAGCTTTAAAAATATCTGAACAAAAAACTTTTTTAACTCAAATATATAATTCATTAAATGACATATCATTAGAAAGTGATAATGCAGTCAAGAAAACTCAGATTCGCGAATTAAAAACACAAATCGAACAGAGACTTTCATTTAGTGAAGAAATAGACGGCTTTTATAGTCAATTAGAAACTTTACATAAGGATTTCGAAATGAGGATAATTGATAATTTTCCAAAATTAACTAAACAAGAAAAAAAATTAACAATTCTTTTGAGGTTGGGATTTTCTAGTAAATACATAGCGTCATTAATGAACATTTCCCCTAAAAGTGTCGAAATAAGTCGCTATAGATTACGAATCAAATTAGGTCTTAAAAAAGGTGATAACCTTATCAAATTCATAAAAAATATTTAATCCACGATTCTTTAATTATTAAACACATTAATCATGAAAAAAATTATTATGGCTCTGGCACTATTAGCATGTACTACTGCTTTTATGAATGCCCAAAAAGTAAAACACTATGACCAATATGGTGTTGAAATTAAACAAGAAGAACCTGTAAATGTTACTTATAGGGACGGTATCTTAATTTTAGAAAATAGTAAATTAGGATATAAAGTATGGACTGACACCCGTATTTAAGCTGATTATGCTGCATTCTGGGGACAAAATTCAGACTATGATGCTATCGGAAATGGTGCATCTATTCGTTGTGCCCGTTTCGCATTAAAAGCTCAAGTAAATAAAAACTGGTATGGTGAAATCTATATGGATATGGATATGGTAGAATCTTCTCCAGATCTTCAAGCTGTTCGTGTACACAAACAGAGATATGGTTATATGGTAAACGATACTATTTGTGAATTCGGTAATGTTCTTATTAATGGGGCTAAAGTAGAAACTATTAACTCAGAATCTACAGAAGTAGAAGACATTAAAAAGACTATAAAAGATTTACAAACTAATTATTATGGCACAAGAAATAGAAAGAAAATTCTTAGTGAATAGTGATTTTAAATCATCATCAGTAAAAGCACTCAGAATTACTCAAGGATACCTATCTTCAGTTCCCGAAAGAACTGTAAGAGTACGTATTAAAGGTGATAAAGGTTATATTACTATTAAAGGTATTGGAAATGCTAGTGGAGCTAGCAGATTCGAATGGGAAAAAGAAATTCCTATAGAAGATGTTAAAAATCTTTTAGAACTATGTGAACCAGGTATTATCGACAAAACTCGTTATTTAGTAAAATCTGGAATCCATACTTATGAAGTAGATGAATTCTACGGAAAAAATGATGGTCTTATAGTAGCAGAAATCGAATTAAAAGATGAAAACGAAGATTTTGTAAAACCTGAATGGTTAGGAAAAGAAGTAACTGGAGATAAAAAATATTTTAACTCCATGTTAATGAAAAATCCTTATAAGAACTGGAAATAGTAATTTAAAAATGGAAGCCAAAAACCTAGCCAAAGAACATATTCAAGCGACAGTAACAGAAACTGTGGTTTTTGCTCACCTAGGTCACCCAGTGATGTGGTTAAATATCTTATCATTTTTATTAGCTAGTATGCTAATAAAAGCACGCACTATCTTACCTATTTTTATGGTAGTAGCAGCTATATATGGAGTTGAAAATGGAAATAAACGAAATAATTTCGGTAGAAATCTTGTTTTACAAAATTTATTATATAAATTTCTCTCTCTTCTGAAGCCTAAGTAAACCAATAATAGTAGTTACCACTGTAGCTATGAAAAGAATGATTTTGTTTTGCCAAACTATGGCGAGAAATACTGATGGATGCATATCTGAAGGCTGATCATAAGGATTCATGAATATATTCCATTTAGAAGCACCTAAAGAATTACCTAATATTAGATAAAAAAATAAAATAATTAATATCATTATCAGTGCTGTAGCATTACCATTTCTAGTCAATGTAGAAAACATAAATGCTAAAGTCCCCATAAAAAATATGGGGAAAATAACATTAAAAGTCATATAAAAAGGATTTATTGGATACAAGAACAGGATACCTAGTAAACTATAAAGGAATATTACGGCTATAGCACTAATAAGAATCATAGCTAATCTTGTTCCCCAAACCCTATATCTGTAATTAGGAATACCGAATAATATTTCTAGAATCTTAGCATCTGCATCGTTTTGAATACCGAAGACAGAAGGATAAAAAATAATCAGAAAAGCCGGAATAATAATAACCGAAAATACTGATTTTTCACCGATAACATTATCAGGATTTAAACAAAATAGATACATAAAACCTATTAATATAATAGTAGCTGCTATAAAATACCATATTAGCTTACCATTAAAAATAATTTTAAAATTATATCTTAAAATAGTATTAAGATTTTTAATTGAATTATTGGCCATTTTCCTTTTTTATTTATTCTATTTCTTTATCTATTTTTTAAATCTCTTACCCTGAAATCTTGGCGAAACACTAAATTCCTTTCTGCATACATAAATATGCATCTTCTAAATTAGGTTCTACTAAGACAGCAGTATTATATGGTTTCTCAGAAGACAAATATCTAACTCTAATCACATTATTATTTGGTATATGATTAATAACTCTCTTAATATCTAGATATTGTTCAAATTCATCCCTAGGAATATCAAACATCCAAACCTTTTTATCAGCCATTGATACCATTTCTATAGGATCACCATAATATTTCAATTCTCCCTTATTAATAATCGCCACTTGATTACAAGAACTTGCAATATCTTCAATAATATGAGTAGAGAATATAACAATTCTATTCTTAGATAATTCTACCAACAAATTTCTGAATCTAATTCTTTCTTTAGGATCCAACCCCGCAGTAGGTTCATCTACGATTAAAATCTTAGGTAAATGAAGCAATATAAGAGCAATACCTATTCTTTGTTTCATACCACCAGAGAAAGAACCAATTTTTTGATCCTTACGATCATACATATTAGTTTCTTTCAATACATATTCTAATCTTTTATGACGAACTTGTTCATCCTTTATATTCTTCAATAATGCTTGATAATCTAAAAATTCCCAAGCAGTAAGATGTTCATATGTACCAAATTCCTGAGGTAAATAACCTATAAGTCCTTGTAATTCTTCACGATAAATACGAGTATCCATACTATTAATAAATATAGATCCATAACTGGGTTCCGAAATACCTGCAATTATTCTCATTAATGTAGATTTGCCTGCACCATTAGGTCCTAATAATCCAAACATACCAGTTTTAATATCCATATTAATACCTTTTAGTGCTTTAAATGGACGCTTTCTATGTCCAATAATAGGAATAGATAGAACTATATTATACCAAAGTTTCTTTTCCCCATTATAATTACCTTTTATACGTTTTACATTAATATTATTATCATAAATATAATGAGACGTTTTATTCACATATAAACAGAAAAACCAAAGGAAGAAAATAATAATAGTCACTGTTACATTATTGATTTTACCAGCAAGCAACGCAAAAATCACAAGAGGAACTACCCAATATAAGATTTGTTCTATCTTATTAATTCTTTTAAGTTTATTTTTTAGTCTATCGTTAATCCCTTTAGAAACTTTATATTTCTTATATACAAAGACTTTAGTTATCAATGCATTAATTGTTAGATATATCAATACAGAGAAGATAGTAATCCAGAAACCTTGTGTTAGATGAAAATAACACATAAATATCATAAAAGCTAGAATACCAATTTTCCAAATAAGACCTTTAAAATCTTTCCATTTGTGATAATGAACTCCTTCCCCTATCATATCACGCAGTTCTTCACCGCTATCCCATTCACGCATAAAGGTAGAAGGTCTATCATATATCTTGACTAGATTAGTAATATGAATATTTATATCATCACCGTCAGAAATAATATTGGCGTTAGCCTTCTTTAGAGAAATCTCTAAAAAATAGAATATCAGCGGAACTAAAAATATTGACAATAGGGAATAAACTATCTTCCAACCTAGCGAAGCTGAAGTAAATATAACTCCAATAATAATAACAGAGATGATAATAATTTCGAAAAATTTAAGACCCTTATTTTGTTCACGGAACCACTTCAAAGCATCCTCCATACCCATATAAGCTGTAGGAATAAAAAATAAGGTTAATAGTACCGAGAACATCAAACCGCCTATTACTGTAATAGCGAAAGGAGCACCGATAGCTCCTGCATATTCACCATTGCCTAAAGCAATAGGTAGCATAGCTACGATAGTCGTAGTAGAAGTAATAAGTATAGGACGTATTCTAGAAATACCTGCAGAAATCATAGCACGATGACGGCTATAACCTCTTGTACGCAAGATATTTGAATAATCTATCAAAATAATACCATTATTCACCACTACACCTAAGAGAATCATCAGTCCTACTAAAGTATTGGCATTCAATAAACTATTACCTGTAAGAATCAAACCTATAAATGCACCGGTAGCAGCTAAAGGAATAGAAAACATTAAAACTATCGGAGTCGTCAATGACTCAAACACAGAAGCTAATATCATGTAAATTAATAAGAATGCAGCTATAAGTAAGAATTTAAAATCCTTTAAGGGACTTTCTTCATGAAAAACTTCTAAAGCTACACCATTAGGAATAGGATAATTAGATATCATATCATCTATTTCAGTCTTATAATTTTTCAGTAATGACTTAGAATCTTTAACAGTTTCAGTAAAATAATATTTAATCTCTAATTGCTTTTCCTGGTTAACTCTATATATCTTAGCACGACCTCGTTCAGTATTAATGTTTGAAATCTCTTTCATTTTGAAATCAGCACCAGAAGTAGTCGTCACATCTAAATTATTAAGTTGATCTAAAGTAGGACCTTTACCTTCAGCTTTTTTAATAGAATCTTCTGCTGACATTTTATTCTTAATAACTATATCATAAGTCTTGTCCCCTACTTTAAATTTGGACCCAGAAGACTGTTCAGGAGTAAGAGTACTAAGGGATGTATTAATATCAGAACCAGTAACTTGATATACAGTCATAAGTTCAGGAGAAAAACGAAGAACTACCTCATTTTGACGAGGTGTTCGAGAAATTCTAGCACGACGAATATAATCCAATAACTCAAGTCTGTTATCCAAGTCTTTAGCTACTACTTGCATCATATCATAATCTGTACCTTTTATAGTAATATGTTCGTCAGAATTACCAATACCTAATACAGATAAGAAACGAATCATTCCCATCATAACTGTAGAACCACCTTCAGAACTCATGGGATCAGAAACCTCTATATATCCACCTTGAATATCTTTCAGACTTTCTTCCAACTGATTTTTTATAGTAGAAACTGATTTCTTATTAATCCCCTTTAAAATAGATTTGTCAAATTTAAATATTATCCTAGCCTGTTTATCTTCTACTTGTGAAGATATTTCTTTTTTATCAGGATTTTTTTCAAGTCTTTCTTCTATAACCTTAACTACTTGATCCGTATTATCTAAAGTAGAAGATGTAGGCATATCTAAAGAAATCACGAAAGAATCTGAATCAATAGACTGTTTAGTATTAAAAGATAAGGTAATACATAAAAGTAAAGAAACTCCAAACATCAATATCGCAGTAATAATAACAGCAGGAGTATGTCTCATGCACCATTTTACTATAACTAAATACTTTTGAATAATGGGATCAAATACTGATATTTTTTTCTCAAATGATGCTTTACCCTTCTTAGACCGAAGAATAAGATATGAAGCCATAGGGATAAATAATAACGCACATCCTAGAGAAATAATCAAAGTACATATAATAGAAACACCTATATTTTGACCAAGAAGCTTAATCATATAATTATCAGAAAAGACAAATGGTAAGAATACCGTCACTGTAGTAAGAGTCGAAGCTAGAACTGAACGATAAACTTCTTTGGTACCATTCACTACAGAATCCTTAGCCCCTACACCCGTAGTATAAAGTCTATAAATATTCTCAAGAACTACGACAGAATTATCCAGCAACATTCCTATGGCCAGAGCTATACCCATAAGAGTTAAAGTATTAATAGTAATACCTGCAGCATAGAAAATATTAAATGCAGTAAATACTGAAATAGGAATAGACAATGCAATAAAGAATACCAAACGGATATTTCTTAGGAATAACCATAAAATAATAACAGCTAATAATCCCCCTAAAAGAGCTAAGTTTATAATCCTATTAATATTCTTAGCCATATCTTCTGCACTATCTTTCTGGACTCTAATTTCTACTTCATAAGGCTTAAGAACCGTTTCATTAAGTACTTTAATATTCTTTTTAATTCTGTCAGATAATTCTATCAAATTAGACTGAGCATCATTAGAAATCGAAATAGTGACTACTTCTTTACCATCTACTCTACTATAGGTCGTCTCATCTTTTAAATCATAAGAAATATCAGCAATATCTTTTAAATAAATAGGACCATTACCGACTACTACATTTTCTATATCACTTACCTTTTCATAAGAAGAATTAACATGTACAAAATACTTTTTAGAAGACTCAATGATATTACCACAAAAAGTTTTATCTTCATTATTTTGAGATAAAAGAGCAGAAACTTTAGAAGGGGAAAGACCTAACGACTTACATTTTTCCTTATCTAATACTATTTCAATAGCTTTTTCTCTACCACCATAAACTTTCACAGAAGCTACTCCATCTATATTCTCTAAATGCTTAGTAATCTGTTCATCCGTAATATTACGCAAACGATCCACTCCATCTGAACCGACTACATTAAGAGTCATTAAAGCAGAATTCATAGACTGCATATCTACTTTCTGCACATTTAATGTATAATTGTCCGTAAGCTGAGTAGCAGTCTCCTTCAGTTTTTCCTGAAACTTTAAATATGTGGTATTAAGCTTAACATCGCTCTTAAAGGTAACCTTAATAGAAGCATAACGACTTTGAATTTCAGTCTCTATCTTATCTACTCCACTAATACTACTAATAGCACTTTCGACAGGAATAACTGCCTCAGATTCTATATAAGATGGATCCATATCATTCTTTGATATCACCTGTACATAAAAAACAGGTAATTCAGCATTAGGCAATAATTCTACTTTTAACTGTTTGTAAGAGAATATTCCTAAAAAGGTCAATGCTGTAAACAGCATGATAATCGTAATCCTTCTATTTATAGTAAAATTTTTCATATTTTAATTTTGACTGGCGTCAATGGTTTTAGGGGCATCTTCGCCATCATAATTAACATCTTTATCTTCTAAATTTCTGTGCTTATTAGCTTTCATCTTTAAAGTCTCTAAAACTAAATAGAAACATGGAATTATAATCAAACTCATAATAGTAGAAGTAATTAAACCTCCTATCACAGCTACTGACATAGGAGCACGAAGAGATGAAGACTCACCGAAATTAATACACATCGGAACTAACGCTAAAATAGTAGTAAGAGTAGTCATTAATATAGGTCTAATTCTCTGACTAGCAGCCTCTACTATAGCATCTTTAAGAGGCATATCCTTTTTAATCTGATTAATTCTATCTACTAAAATGATAGAGTCATTAACAGCTATACCAGCCAACATGATAATTCCAATTACTCCCATAACATTTATATTCATATTAAGTAATAGAAACAATACTACAGCACCACATAAAGCAAACGGTATAGTAAGCAAAATAGTAAAAGGGTGAAGTAATGATTCAAACTGAGAAGCAAGCACCATATAAACTAGGATAATAGATAACAATAAAGCTAACATTAAAGAAGACATTGCTTTTTTTCTAAGAGCTTCCTCACCTGTCACACTAATAGAATAATTATTAGGTAGATCAATATTAGAAATAGAGGCTTCTATTTTCTTAGCCACTTTATCTAAAGAAGTACCCTTCTTCATATTAGCACTAATATTAATAATTCTATGTTGATTTTTTCTAAGTATCTCTTTAGGAGCAAAAGTAAAATCAAAATCAGCTAACTCCTCTAATAAATAAGTTTTACCACTAGTCACAATAGGAACTTTAGATAAATCAGACAAAGACATTTCAGGCAATTTGATAACTATATCTTTCATCTCACCATTAGATTCAAATTTACCAGATTTCTTACCTATAAGAAAGTTCTTTAGCTGATTAACTATATCAGAAGATGTTATATTATTTATACCAGCCATCTCCCTCTTAACATTAACAGCTATTTCAGGGGCACCATTTTCACTAGAAGAAATAATATTTTCTAAATCAGATATTTTCAACATTCTATTCTTAACTACCTTAGAAATAGTAGCCAATTTCTCTAAATCCTCACCTTTAATTTCTACCATAACGGGAGAAGAACTTTCAGAGAATAAAGTAGAAACTACATTATTATCTTGTTTGAAATTTAATTCAATATTTTCGTTATCCTCATAAATAGAAGTCAAAGTACTAGTGAAAACTTGTAATGACATCTTAGAATCTTTAGGAACAGCCACTTTAATTTCAGCTGTATTTTCAGATTCTAAAACTTCAGAACTAGTAGTACTTTTACCTATTTGAGAATATACCTGTGTAGAATCACCAAGCAATTCATATATCTGATTTTCAATAGAAGCTACAGTATTAGAAGTTCTTTCTAAATCAGTTCCTTCAGCTAATTTTACAGATACAGTCACATTTCTACCCTCTACCTTAGGCATAAACTCTGTACCTACTAGCGGCATAATCATTATTGTCATAATAATAACAGCAAAAGAAGCAGCTATTACCCACCATTTCTTATTTAATACCTTATGTAATAACTTAGGATAATTCTTAAATCTAACAGAATTCAACGAAGACTGAGTAGAACGACTAATTCTATTTTCCTTTCTAAATATGAAACTATATATCATAGGTATAAAAAATATAGCTACGATAAGAGAAGAAAGTAAAGAAAAAGTCACTGTAAGTGCTTCATCTTTAAATAATTCTCCAGAAGCACCATGTAGGTAAACTATAGGCAAGAAAACCACTATTGTCGTTAGAGTAGAAGCTATAACAGCACCAGCTACTTCAGCTGTACCATTTATGGCAGCATCTTTGGCCGATAATCCAGATTCTCTATTTCTAAATATACTTTCTATCACCACTATGGAATTATCCACCAGCATACCAGCTCCTAAAGCTAAACCTCCTAACGTCATAACATTCAAGTTAAGACCACCAAAATACATTAGATTAAATGTGGCCACTATAGAAATAGGAATAGTTAGAGAAACGATTAGAGTAGTACCGACAGATCTCAAAAAGAAAAATATTACAAGAACAGCTAATAAAATACCAATAATAGCAGTAGATTTAACTTCATTAACAGAATTTTCGATAAATTCCCCTTGATTAGAAATCATTTGCAAATGATAACCAGGAAGCGATTTTTCCACTTTTCCCAATTTGTCTTTAACAGCATTTACAGCTTTAACAGTATTATAAGCACGTTCTTTATAAATAGATAAACCTATGCATCTCTTAGAATTTAATCTAACGATATTCTCCGGTTTATCATTTTGAAAAGTAACATCAGCTACATCAGCTAATCTAACAGAACCGGTATCACTAATAAACCCCACGATTAAATTTTCAAAATCTTGTAAATCCGATAAAGAAGTTTTGCCCTTAACTATATATTGCAGACCCATATCAGTAACAGAGCCACCAGAAATTACTTGATTTGAAGTGGTAATCTTCGAAGCTATAGAGCTTACATCCAAACCGAAAGCCTTCATTCTATAAGGATCAGTTTTAACATATAAGCAATTATATTCAGCTCCATTAATAACTACCTCAGCGACACCATCTACCCTAATCAGCTCATTTCTAATCTGATTCTCAGCAGTTCTACGAAGCTCAGCCATATCATTTATATCAGCATGAGTAAGAGCTACTAAAGCTATCGGGTCAGCATTAGCATCATGTTGAGTAATTTTTAATTCACTAATATCTTGATCCTTTGAAAAAGGATCAATGGCTTTCTGAAGATCTATATAAGCATCATTCATGTCCTTAGACCAAGTATAATCTACTGTAATCTTAGCAGAACCAGAACGAATAGAAGAAGAAACACTAGTAACATTATTTTGTCTAACAGCTGCAGCTTCTATTTGCTCTACATATTGTTTTTCTATCTCTTCCGGAGGTTTATTAGCAGCCGTAAGTTCAATATATAATTTAGGACTATCAATATCTGGCAATAGGTCTACACCTAATCTATCAAAGGATATTTTACCTAATAGTACTACAGCCAATATAACCATTAGTACTGTTACAGGATTATTAACTGCCGATCGAATTATTTTCTTCATCAGCGTCTAATTTTAACTTTTGAATTATCTTTCAATGTTTCAAATCCTCCAACGATAAGATTATCTCCTAACTCAAGACCAGAAACTATTTCACACTCATCTTCAGTTTCTACACCTGTAAAAATTTTCTTTCTTTTAGCTACATTCTTTTGAGTAATATATACATATTTAGAATTGTGATGTTTAATAATCACATCCTTAGGAATAATAATAGCATCATTAACTGTCTGAATCATAATATCAGCCTTAACAAACATTCCAGGTTTGAATCTTAAAGAAATATTATCTATGATAACCTTAGTCTTGAATGTTCTAGTCTTAATATTAATAGCAGGAGACATTTCTGTGATATGACCTATTAAAGTATCTTTATTAAGAGTATAATGAGTAATATTTACTTTCTGACCTCTTTTTACTTCAGTTATAACACTTTCAGGGAGCTGACAGTCTAAATAAAGTTTAGAATAATTCATAATCTGAACCAATAATAATCCAGTAGCTATTTGAACATTTTCAGTATAATAAGGAAGATCAGTTATATAACCATCAAAAGGAGCTTTTATGGACATCTTTTCTATGCTTAACTGAGCATTAGCATATGCATATTTAGCATTTGTTACAGATACATCAGCCTGACGCATTTCATTTAGAGTAACTCCCCCCTTTTCATAAAGAGATTTCATCTTTTCTCTTTTCTGTTTAGCTAATTGATAATCTAACTTCTTAGCATCGATAGCTATCTGATTTTCATATTCAGAACTTACTAATTGAATAATTTTATCACCTTTTTTAACTTTATCACCCAATTTAAACTTTTTAGAAGTTTCAGGATTAACTGCTAAGATATACTTGCCAGATATTTCAGATATGATATTTACAGATTGAGTAGGCTGAGCAGAGCCATAAGAGTTTACAAACTGACTAATATCACCTTTCACCAATTCCTGTACTCTAACTACAGTCGCAATATCATTACTGTCATTTACTTGACTGTTATTGCATGCGGTAAATAATAAAGTTCCCGCCGTTAAAAAAATTAATATTTTATTTTTCATATTCATTAGTATTTTCTGATTTAATAATAGGAACTATAGGTTTATCATTCTCGAAATCATATAGAGAAAGAATTTTCATATTTAATAATTCAAGTTTATAGTCGATAATAGATTGAGTATAAGATTTTTTCTTACTAGAAAGCTGAGTCTGGAACTGTGTCATCTGCATACCAGTAATATCTCCTTCTCTATATTTTACCAAGTTTAAATCATATGTAAACTGAGCATTTTCTATATTCTTCTTAGCAATATTTATTTGACGTTTATCGTTCTCAAGATTTCTCCATGTTTTTCTGATATTAAGTTGAATATCTATCCTCTCTACTTTAGTATCCAAAGTATTAATTTCCATAGATTTTTCTTGAGCCTTAATTCTTGCTCTTTTTTCGCCCCAATCAAAAATAGGAACAGAAAAAGAAATAGCTATCATCGGACTAGTAGTAGGATTCTCATACATATTAGAAAACTTAGGATTATCACCAGTAATACCGACAGACATATTAATTTCACCCTTAAATTCATTGAGAGCTTTAGTACGAATCATTTCAAACTCTAAATTTCTAGTAGTAATTTCTCTTTGTCTAAGTTCTAATCGAGAAGCTAAACCATGTTCTGTAGCCTTTTCCAAGTCCACATTTATTTTTTTAGTATCAATATTAGAAATGACAGTAAAATCATCTTTAATATCTATACCTAAAGTCTTCTTCAAATTATCTTTTGCATTTTCTAAAGATACTTCAGTAGAAGCTACAGACGATTCAGCAGAAGTCATATTTAGTTCAGCTTGAAATAATTCCTCTTTTGCAGAAAGATCAGAATTAACTTTAGCATTAATAATATCATAACTCTTTTTAGAATTCTCATATTCAGTTTTAGCTATTTCAAGTTGCTCTTGAGCCATATATACAGTATAAAACTGTGAAGTAATACTTTGTTCAGTAGATAATTTTTTAAGTGCATAACTTATGTTTGCATTCTCTAAATCATATTCCAACTCCTTCAATTTCATCTTCCTAGTATTATAGGTAAACAATGGTTGATTTAACTGAAGATAAATATTATTAGTATAAGCTTTATCACTATTAATATTAGAGCCTACATTAGATTCATTTGATTTCCATTTAAAATTATCTATAACTGAAACAGTACCATTAGTCCAAGGAATAGCCTGAACCATTTGAAATGTACCCTCAGAAGAATAAGATTCATTAGTGTACCACTGAGAAAGTCTTTGATCAAATGCTCTATTCTTGCTATAAGAAATAGGCTTAAGATTTAAAGAAAACTTAGACTTCATAGAAGCTCTTTCAGCAATAAGTATTTGTTTATACTTCTCTAAGTTAAGAAAGGAACTCTGAAGGACAGGACTATTAATACGGGCTATTTCTATAGCCTGAAATATAGTAATCTTACCTAGATGATGAGGTATATCCTCATCATTCTTCATATTCTTAGTACTATTCCTCTGAATCTGGGCAGAAGCACTTATAGCTCCTATACAAGAAAAGAGGAAAGAAACGCAAACTAGCAGCGTTAAAAATTTTACATTCAGTTTCATAATATTATATTCTAGCTTACTACGATTAAATTATCCATTAAAATATTCTTAATTATTTCTATTATCTATTTTTATTATCACTAATTCTATCTTTCAAAACTTAGTTTCTTATTTCTTAACTAATTTCACAGCATCAGCCACTATTTTATATATGGTGGACTTATTAGAAAGTCGTATTTGCATAGTATCACCTTCGAAATAATAAGATCCTACTAAATTCCACCCAGAATCATTTCTATTATTCAGATAAGCTTCCTCACATTCACCATCATAAATTATATCAAATTTATATTCACCTTTTCTACTACTATACGACCACTGAGGTTTATATAAATAGTAATACAAATCATACCTACCTTTTCCTTTAAGCGGAATAGTCCAAGTAGCAGTAGAATTACCATTACCCTTATGTATAATATAAGCAGAACGAATATATTTACCGAAGAAATTAGCATCAGTAGTAAGTAACCACTGAATAGGTGCACCCCACAAAGAAGGTTTATATTTATATTCAGATTTGACAGATCTGTTAACTAATCTAGGGAACAGCCCAGTAAGTTCAGGCTTAGAAACAGAAAATAAAGTAGAATCCTCATTATCTACTACGATCTCATTTTCTAACTCACCATTATTGTAAGATATATTTTTAATCTCATTGATTTCTTTACAGTCACCATCCCTCCTTTCCATATCTTTAATATGATTAGAAATAATAGAAGGCAAATTTTCAGAAATACCAGTATCAATAGAAACATAAAGAGGAGAATCTATCCAAACAGATTGGACTAAAAGAGTTTGATGGGGCTTGATAGCAATAGTTTGATTTAATCGATCATCATCTGAATCTTCAGATTGAATCTTATAAATAATCCTAACATAACCTAGAACATCAGAAATATTTGAAATTTTCTGTTGTATTATAAAATGTTCCCCATCATCACCGTTAGTTCTAATCACATAAGGATTAGGAATATAATAATATGGCATTGGAGATATTTCATCCCATTTCTTAAAATCGCCCTTAGTATCCGTACCAGCTATTTTATCTATAGAAGACAACATATCTAAGAAAGAATAATCTTTAAATCTATGCTTATCCAATAAGAATCGCATAGTATCTTTAACGACCTTTTGTCCCATTTTGGCTTCGGCTGACGCCAATAATGTTTGAAGTTTCAGTTTTAACAATTGATTATTAATATCCAAATATGTAGTATCTCCTAATACTTCACTAAATCGCTTATGCTTAAGAGCTATATTAACCTTTTCATTAAAGGAAATACCATTTATCCTACGTATCCATGAATTAGTAGCAGTATTATTCTGTAAATAAAGTTCACAAGCTTTGTTTATAATTGACCAATCATCAGAAAATAAGTTATATTTAAAATCATATAACTGAGGAAAGAAAAAATAAGCATTATCTTTCATTTTTATCTTAGATCCATTGGAACCGAAATTAATACTAATATTTGCATCATTCTGTCTAACAGTCAGATTACGAAAGATTTTTAATTTCCTTTCTACAGCCTTAATATTAGCCAAAGTATCAGTCATTATACCAGAATTGCTACCATCTCCCCATCTTTTTATACGTTTAGCCCATTGAGAAATATCCATATCCATAGAACAAGCCTTTTCAGGAATTAAAATCATACCAGGCTGATGACAGTTTTGACCAACTTTCCAAGAATGAGTATAATATGAAAACTGAGCAGGAACTTCTACTATAGAAAGACGTTTAAAAGAAAAAGATAAATTATTTTCTCTTTCAATATCTGCTAATGTGTTCCTAATAACACCACCAATAGTATCATTAAGAAAAGGAACACATTGGGTTAAAACTTTATCCTCACCGGTATAATAATATGAATACTTTACAGAATCCACATTAATACTCTTACCTATATAATCTCCTATCACCAAACTAATACCAGTCATAGGTTCTTCACTATGAAAATGATAAACACCTAAAGAATCAGTAGCTACACCCTGAGATATTGCTACTAATTGACAAGAATTAGTAGCATCAGACAAATCTACATCCAAAGAATAATCACAGAAAAACTTCTTGCGCCATTGAGGATCAGTATTAGAAAAACCGGTACCAGCTTGTGGATACCACGCTATTTCAGGAATAAACAACATGAAATTATTTTCTTGAAAAGCATATTTTTTAGGAATAGCTACAAAATTTTCTCTAGACTCTTTAATAACACTCTTTTCAGCTACATCTAAATAAGAATACATGTCATTAATTATCCCAGAATAGGTGATTTTAATCATAATTTCTTGATTAGCTAGATATTCTTTTGGAAGTGTAACCGCTAAAATTTGTTCATCCCTTGAGAATTTTAGATTTTCCTCTACTTTTTTTCCATTGTCACCAGACAAAGAAATATTATCTACTTTCAGACCAGGATTTAAATTAAAAATTAAATTATCACCATTCTTATTTACCATACCTTGAATATTAGCTGTCACCAATATATTCTTTCCTTGTTTTTTAACTCCTATTTGATAATCATTTATCCGCATGTAATTTTTACCTACATAATTATTATTAATGCTTGTATAAATCTTACGAATTTTCGAAGGATTTTTTTCTATTTGTAAGTATCTAACACTACTACCTATAGCTAAAATTAAACAGATAAAAGCAAGAATTAACCATGGATATTTAGAATGACGAGCATTTGCTAAACGACCAAACATAACGATGGTAAAATCAATAAAAGCAAGACCTAATAACACATAAATGGATCTCTGCAATAATATTTGAAATAGATTAGTAAAACCTATCATCCCCGATTTAAAAAGCGGTAATTTGTAAGCCATGTAATCAAACAAATAAAAACATTTGTTTTGTAAATAAAACATGGTAACGAAAACATAGGCTAATAATACAACAAATGTAAGAGCTTGATTTTTAAGTAACAACATCATAAATGCTGATAGACCTAATATAAAAATCAATGTAGGTAAAGTGATAAGTAAGAAATATAGAAAATATGATGCTATATCTATTGTTACTCCACTAGAAACAGTAGATAATACTACTGAAAGCCCGATTATCAATACATTTAAAAAAAAGAATACTCTAATATTCCCATATATCTTACCTATTACATACTCAGCATTTGAAAGAGGACTAACATAAAAAACCTCAGAAGTATCTAATTTTTTATCCCTTTTAAGAAATTCAGATGATAAGAAAATAGCTATAACAGCTTGTATCATATTCAAAAACAATATCATGAAATATGGAATATTAGAAGGAACTGCCTTTAACATCCAGGATTGAATACCAAAAGGCGTAAGAAACATACTCAAAAAAATCACAAAGAGCATAAATAAAGCAAGCCCCGCAAACAACTTAAAAAACCAAGAACGTTTCAAAATACGACTCTCGTATTTCGCTACATTATTTATATTTCTGAACATTGACATCTTAAATACTCTTTATTTTTACTATCTATTTTCTATTATTCCTTTATATAATTCTCCATAAAATATACATATGCATATTCGAGATTGGGCTGACACGGTTCATAATCAAAGCCTTCTATCTGGTCTGCTACTACGAATACTTCCCATTTTTTACCCTTCGGAATAGTCGCAATAATCGGATATTTCTTTTCTACCTCAGACAAGCGATTAGCTTCGATTGAGATTTTCCACGCTTTATTCTTAACCTTAGATAACATATCTTCAGGAGTACCGAAATATGCTATTTCTCCTCTATTTAAAAAAGCCATACTGTTACAAGAACTCGATATATCACCTACAATATGTGTAGATAATAAGATAGTAACATCATTTTCGGTTACTTCAGATAATATATTTCTAAAACGGATTCTTTCTTCGGGATCTAGACCAGTAGTAGGTTCATCGACTATGATAAGTTTAGGATCATGAATTAAAGCTTGAGCTATACCTAACCTTCTTTTCATTCCACCAGAAAGTTTAGAAGCATACCGATCTTTAACATCATAAAGTCCTACTTTCTCTAACATCTCATCTACTTTAGCTTTACGAACTTTAGTATTATTCATATCAGAAAGACGAGCAGCATAATCTAAAAACTCATATGTTTTATACTTAGCAAAAAAACGAAAATCTTGAGGTAGATAACCTATAAGAGATCTAATTTTCTTTCTATCCTTAACTAAATCATATCCATAAACATTAACTTTTCCAGAAGTAGGTTCTAATAAAGAAACTAATATTCTCATAAGAGTAGATTTGCCTGCACCATTAGGACCTAATAGCCCAAACATACCCCCAGGGATCTCTAAATTCACATCCTTTAAAGCATAGTAACCATTTGGATATCTTTTGTTTAAGTGAGATATTTTAATACTCATAATAAATCGATTAATAAAATCTTTATAATAAAAAACCCATCGTTTTAATTAAACGACTAAGATATAAAATAATTATCGTAAAACAATAAATAATTATTAATATACAATAATCTTTTATTGATATATATATTATATATATTTTAAAGTCCACTTTTTTTGAAAAATAAAAAATTATTAATAATTTTAGGAAAACTTAAATTTGAATAGATTCTATTTTAAACTAAAATTAATATATTATGGAAAGAAAATTAGACTTCGGAGAAAGCATAAAATTTAGTTTTACTACTGCTTTCAAAAACTATTTCGCAATTTTAGGTATTTATATATTATATATCCTTACTATTTGGATACCATATATTAATATAGGTACTACTATTGCATTAACTTTACTACCTGCTAAATTAAGTAGAGGTGATAAATTAAATTGTACTTATATCTTTAAAAAAAGGTATAGAAATATAATGGGCAAATATCTTATAATGTTATTAGTTAATTCTGGTAGTACTATAATTGCTTTTTTATTTATGTTTTTCCCTGCATTAGTCCTTGCTTTTTCATGGATTTTAGCTCCTATGATTTTAATAGATACTGATTGCGAACCATTAGAATCACTATCTAAGAGTAATGAAGTCACTTTAGGACATAAATGGGCTATGTTTTGGCAATATCTATTCTTAGTCATCATCGAAGTTATCGTAATTGGATTATTATCGCTATGTACTGACTCATTAATTAGCACAGGATGGATAATATTAATATCTATAATAACATTCTTTGTAAGTACTTTAGCTGGTAGCATTAACTTTTCACTAATAGGATATTGGTATAAACACTTGTATGCATTAGATAATAAATAAAATTAGTAAAATTATTAATAGCTTAAAAGAGAGAGAGATGCTAATAAAAGGAGATGAAACATTAGAAGAATTAGAAGCTATTACTGAAAACTGTTCAGCATGCGATTTATGCAAACATAGAAACAAAATAGTATTCGGAGAAGGGAATCCTCATGCTGATATTATGTGCATAGGAGAAGGACCTGGTTATTATGAAGATCGAGAAGGTAAACCTTTTATAGGTAAATCAGGACAGCTTTTAGATAAAATATTTCATGCATGTGGATTAGATCGTTATAAAGATATATATATCGGAAACATCGTTAAATGTCATCCACCAGAAAACAGAAACCCTACTACCGAAGAAAGAAATACTTGCATACAATATCTATTCAGACAAATAGATTTAATTGATCCTAAAATAATAATACTTTTAGGAGGTACAGCTCTTAAAGGATTATTCGATCCTAATGCTCGAATCACTCAAGTAAGAGGAAAATGGCTTCTATGGGAAAATAGGTGGGTAATGCCTACATTTCACCCCTCTGCCCTTCTTCGTAATCAAAACCTTAAAGCCGATGCTTGGTCTGATTTCCAAAAAGTTATAAAAAAATACCGAGAAATACATCACTAAACATACTTTATCTATGAATTTCAAAAATAAATATTTTATACCACGAATAGCTATAATTTTTTTCGTAGTAGTTTATGTACTTTCCACCTCTCCTCCTGCTTCGGCTACGATATTTCATGTAACTAATTTCTACTCATTTAATTCTGTTTATACTACAGACTCTAATAAGTCTAAGACTTCTTGGAAGGCTGCTAAGCAAATAGAGAAAAAAAACAATAAGCAAACTAAAAATCCTAAGTATTCAAAGGAACAGCAAGCAGATTTTAATAAGACTATACAACGAATAGATAGCATAAATCCTTTGGTAGAATATGGAACCATAGATTCTAAATGGAATTCTATTAAAGAACATATGGATTCGGCATCATTTTTTCCAAAAGTTATTTATTATAATTTATATAGTATCAAGTTTCTACATTTATATCAAAATAATAAAATAGATAGCATAGGATATTATTTTAACTATCTAAAAGATAATTTTCACGAAAGTAAACAAATACCATCTTTTTATTATTTTTATCTCTTACTCGGCGAAGCATATCGTTCTAACGACCAAACAGATAAAGTTTTAGAAGTAGCTAAAAATATGAGAATATCAGCAGAAAACAAGAACTACTTATTAGGTGTGGGTTATAGCGGATATTTAGTAGCGACTATTTATAAAAGTACTGGACTTAATAAAGAAGCCATAAAAAACTATGAAGAAATATTACCAATTTTTAAAAATAGTAAAAATTGGCATTTATATTTCCCCTGCACCATAAATTTAATAAACACCTTAGTCGATAATAATAATTTGGAAAAAGCTGAAGAATATTTTATGTCAGCTAATTCTGCTCTACTAAAATTAAATTCTGATAACGCCAAAGATCCTACTATTTTCATGAATAAAATAAATCTTTGGGGGGTTTCAGCAGGAGAATTATTTTTTGCTACTAAAGAACCTGATAAATTATTATTATATATTACTAAAGCTGAGAAATTAGCTAAAACACATTCCGGATTTGATACTACTAACTTATTCCCTTCTAAATATAAATATTATCATCTAAAAGGTAATAAGGAGAGGACACTATTTTATTTAAATAAATTAATTCATTCTCAAACGAAAGAAAATAATACATCTAATTTAGTGGCTTTATATGATGAAAAAGCTGATATAGAAGCCAGTTTAAATCTTTATAAATCTGCATACATTTCATCAAGAAACTACTCAAGTTTAAAAGATTCTCTTATAACATCATCTTCTAAAAAAAGATTGGATTTATTAGCTTCTAAAAATAATTTATCTCAAATAAAACTTGAAAAAAGAGAATTAGAAATCAAATCTAAGGACCAAATATTGAATTTAACTTTGATACTATTAGTAATAACTATAGCATTGAGTTTAATAATATTTTACTTCTGGCTAGTTACTAAGAAAATGAATAGCGCCTTAGAAAAATCTAATAATAAACAGTATGATTTTATTCGTAACATGCATCATGAAATAAGAACACCTCTTAACTCCATTTTAGGTTTTTCTGAAATAATTTGTTCCAATCTTAAAACTAAAGAAGAACAAAAAATGGGCAAAACAATCAGAAATTCAGGTGATTCATTATTAAGAATGGTAGATAATATGCTTTTATTAGTAGATGTTGATTCTGACTTTCTAAAAAAGAATTCTGATACTTACCAAGTAAAATTAAAAGAAACTAATATTAAATCATGCGTAGATAGAGCTATAAAAGAATGTCTTCCACTTAAAAACGAAGAAATTAAATTAGTTTGTGATTTCTCCGAAACCATCAAACCCGAAAACATATCACTTATATCAGATTCTTTCAGAATTACTAAAATATTAACTGAGATTCTTAATAATGCTTTTATTTTCACGAAGAAAGGTCAGGTAAAAATAGATATAAAAGATAGCTATGACCATGTTTCTATTTCTGTCTCTGATACTGGTAAAGGAATAGCGGATAACATAAAAGACAATTTGTTTGATCCCTTCATACAAGCTGATAATTTTTCTAATGGTTTAGGTATAGGACTATCAGTCTGCAAAGAATTAGCAAAAGATATTAATGTAACTATTACTCTTGATAGAAACTACACAAAAGGAGCCAAATTTGATATTTATATTCAGAAAAATTAGAAGCTATAAAAAACATGTATGATGTAGAACATTTTCGGGATTAAACTTATTTCTTAACTGAAATAGCTATTGATCCCACCTATACTGCTGGTACTAAAATCACAATTCTTATTCCCAAATGTAAATAATTGATGGCTTAAAAAATTCTAAAAATAATATTTTAAACGACAATTGTTGTCAAACTTTATTGAATACAGTTTAATAGTAAAAAAATATTTATTATCTTTATAGTCTTATCATATATTGATATTTTTAAATTTAAATAACGTTTTAAAAATATTGTTGAAAAACTATAAATAATTAAATCTATGCATTTTAATATTTCCCCTACCCCTAGGAAAATAATTATTATAATTCTTTTGTCTTGTTCGACGATTTCTTCATTTATAACCGCTAATAACTACCTATCTCCTGAATTTACCCCAGACAATCTTAAATTATCATCTAAAAAAACACTAACTAAAAAACAGTTAGGGGATATTAAAACAACGACAGATTTAATAAGTAGCATAAAAACACAAGTAAAGAAAAGTACATTTACGCTAGAGTGGAATAGAGTTAAACAGCATATGGATTCACTCTCTTACTTTCCAAGTGAAACATATTTCAAATTATACCAAACCAAATTTTTATACTTCTATCATCTTTCTGACATAGATAATTTAGCCTACTATTTTAAAAAATTAAAACCATACCACCAAATAGAAAATTCTGAATCCATATATTATAATTGGGCTATGTTGGCTGATTGTTATAGATCACACGGAGATAATAATATGGCATTTAAAACAGCTAAAGAATTGAGAGCTTCCGCAGAAAAAGATAATTATTTAGTAGGAATAGGATACAGTGGATACATATATGCCACAGTATATAGCGATATGAGATTATTGAAAGAATCTATAAATAAATACGAAGAAATATTACCTATTTTTCGAAATGCTAAAAATTGGAAATCTTATTTTCATACAGTAATTTGTTTAGTAAGTACATTAGTTGATAATCATCAAACAGATAAAGCTCTTACATATTTTAATACTGCAGATTCCATTATTACTACATTAGATCCTCAGTCTATAGATAATATGCGTAGTAAAGTAAATTTGTGGTATTTTGCAGGAACTAAAATTTATTATGAAAGAAAAAATATTGATCAAATAGAATATTATGAATTAAAAGCTGATAGCATATTAGTAAATCATAGAGAGTTATTCTCAAATGATTTATTATCATCTAAAATTAAATATTTCCAATTATTGGGCAATGAAAACAAAACATTATCATATTTAAATTTATTATTAGGTATATATAAAGATAAAAATATGCTGGCAAGTATTCCCGACCTTTACAAGGTAAGAGCAAATATAGAATCTAATAAACATAATTATAAAGCTGCTTTCCAAGATATTGTTACATATTATACGATTAAAGATTCTATACATAATCAAGAATCTAGAATACGATTAGACCAATTTGCCTCTAATAATGAATTAGCTAAAATTAAACTTGAAAAGCGGGAATTAGAAATAAAATTTAAAGACAAAAATTTTAATTTTGTTTTAATACTATTATTAATGTTTGTAATATTATCAGTAATAATATTATATCTTCTTATGTATACTAAAAAAATAAACAAAGAATTAGTAAAATCAAATAATACCAAATATGACTTCATTAGGCACATTCATCACGAAATTAGAACACCATTAAATGCTATTATTGGATTTACTGATTTAATTTGTAATAAACATAAATCAAACAAAGATCAGTTACTGGGAGAAGCTGTAAAAAATTCCAGTACTTCATTATTACGTATGGTAAATAATATGCTCATACTTGCTGAAGCAGATCCACAACTTAAACATACCACCAAGAATAAGATCGATGTAGAATTTCAAGATAATAACCTAAGATTATGTTTTAATAAGGCAATAAAAGAATGTTACCCATATCTAAATAAAAATGTAAAATTAATCTATAGTCCTAATAATAATATAATAGTCTATTCAAATCATACAAGACTAACAAAAATTCTTACAGAATTATTAATGAATGCCTTCACTTTCACTGAAGAAGGATTTGTAAAAATAGAGCAAGAAAAACGACCTCAGTATGTATTAGTAACTATCAGCGATACTGGTCCAGGAATCCCAAAAGAAATAATGGAATGTGTCTACGACTACTTCACACAAGAAAGTGAGTTTACATCTGGATTAGGTATAGGCCTTACTATTTGTAAAGTATATGCTAGAGAAATAGGTGCTGAATTATCTTTTGATAAAACATACAATCCAGGGACTAAAATAATTTTTAAAATCCCTAATAAAAATATTTAAATACAAAAAATTCATAGTTTAGACATTTTTCGAAAACCCACAATAGAATGAAGGATTTTACTAATATAGAAGTAGAAGTACATCCATTAAAAGCGTTTATACCTAAAGGCGCTCATATATTAATACTAGGGAGTTTTCCACCACCTAAAAATAAATGGTGTATAGATTTTTATTATCCTAACTACATAAACGATATGTGGCGTATCTTAGGATTAATTTATTATAATGATAAAGATTATTTATGTATTCCTGAAGAAAAGAAATTTAACCTTGAAAAAATAATCAAATTCTGTAATGAAAAAGGAATAGCATTTTATGATACAGCAGAAAAAGTAAAAAGGCTGAAAGCCAATGCTTCTGATAAATTCTTAGAAATTATCAAACTGACAGACATAAATAGACTCCTTGAGTCTCTTCCCAAATGCAATGCTATAATTACAACTGGAGAAAAAGCCTGCCAAAACGCTGCAACCGTCCTAGGCACGACTGTTCCGAAAATTGGCGAAAGCATAGATATTCCAAATAAACTAAATGGTCCTGATGAAAAAGGTAGAATTCTTAAGCTATTCAGACTTCCTTCTTCCTCAAGAGCATATCCGATGAAACTAGAGAAAAAAGCTGAAGAATACTCAAAAATTTTCAGACAAATCGATGTATTAAAATGGGAACAACGTTATGCTCCGACTATGTATGTATTTGGAACTGAAGCAAGTCCATTCATAGTAAAAGAATTAAATAAACTTAGAGAACATCAGCCTGGTAAAGTTCTATTCATAGGAGAAGGAGAAGGCCGAAACGCAGTAAAAGCCGGACAAATGGGCTGGGATGTTTACGCTTGTGATCTCTCCAACAATGCCAAGGAAAAAGCATTAAAACTAGCTAAAAGCCGAAAAGTAAATTTACATTATAAAGTACAAGACGTATATTATTCAGATTTTGAAACAAATTTCTTCGACATAATTGTCATGAATTTCATTATGTTTCCAGTATCCATCGCTTCTACCTGTCACAAAAAAATAGCCTCATACATAAAACCAGGAGGATATCTCATATTAGACGGATTTTCTACACATCATTTAGAATACGACTTTAAACACGGACCTATCGAATATGACATGTTATTTAGTCGAGAACGAATCCAACAAGAATTTCCAGATCTAAAAATACTCACACTCCGAGAATTCAAAGAACCCAACAAATACGTACTTGAAACTCTCTGCCAAAAGGAACAAAAGAATATAGAAATCAAATATAATTCATGTACTCTAAAAACTGCTGAATATGCAGCTAAGTATCAAGATATCCCTAAATTTGAAAAACTATGCAAAGCATGTAAACATTATGGAAATTTAGAATGTTGTCCACCCTTTAAGTTTGACCCTGCTAAAAAAGTACTCGAGTACAAATATATTGACTTACATCTATTTACCATACTCATTCCCAAAAGCTTAAAGAAAAGATCATCGATTGAATTACTAAAAAAAATTAGAGAAGATAAGATTGATTCTCTACTAAAATTTTTAGAGATGAGCTACCGAAATCAAGAACAAAAAGCCATAGCTCTTCTTCCTGGTAGCAGTATAAATCCCACAGTTAATTCTAACGAAAGATACTCTCTCGAATCTCTAGGCTTTAACGTTAGTCTCACTACTCAAGAAATATTTAATAAAAAATTACTCTGGGAAAAAGACGGAATACTCCCCGATTATCTATTACTAGTAGGAGCAATATTGCATAATTAAATATGAACTATCTTATTAGCATATTTTTTTTATAAACCATTGCAAATTCTGATCATTAGCATAAATTAGTTGATATTTATTTTCAGAAATAAATTCATTTACGGCTTTATACACACCATGATGCCTATGGTGAATATCAGGACGCCAATCATCTCCACATATTATTCCAGAAGATTTAACTTTCTTTTTGAGTAAGACCAACTCTTTAACAGTATGATCATATGCATGACTTGAATCTATATATACCCAATCAAAATAACCATCCGGGCAATCCTTTAATAAATCCAAATCATCTCTAACATCTACAATTACTTTTTTATTATTAATCTCTTTTTTAAAACACCATAAAACATCACGTAATGCATCTACCGTACTCTTATTTTTAGGGGACCATGACCATTCTGCATCTAAAAAATACCAAGGATCCACTAAATGTAATTCTTTAGGTTCAGTTCGGGTTAATAAAATTCTTGAAAAATGTCCTTTAAATACACCACACTCCGCACCTACTCCTCCTTTGGGAATATATTTTTCTATAATAGGACCACGAATAGAGTTGATTTTTGCAATTTCATGATATTTATATATCCCCGAAGTCATCTTAATATATGTTGGATAAACAAATGTCTTTTTTAATTTTTCTTTTATAGAATTCATACAAGTTTTTTAGTGATAAAGTCAAATAAAAAAATGCCGCAAATATAATATTACAAGTATCAGTATTAAAAATTATTACTAATATATGCACGTTTAGAATTTTTTTAAAGTTAGTTATAAAAAAAATAATTACAAATAATAATTAATTAGATAATAGTATTACTTTCCCATTAAAGTAGATATATTTTTAATAATTTAAGAATCTACTTAAATCCATATATTTAATGAATTAAAACAAAAATATTATTTCTGATAATTGTTTTTTATTTCTGATAACTCTTTATCTTTGATAAATAAAATTATAATAATAAAATATTAAAAACAATCCTATACTTTAAAAAAATACAAAATGAATCTCATTTCAAAAAGAAAAATTAATCAACATCCCTTATTAAAAAAGATTCTATATCGATTCATTATGAATCCCGTAAAAACTCGGCCAAATTGGTGGATACGTATTTTTTCATTTATTTATCTGAAAAAAGGCAAAGGTTCTGTTATTTATCGAAGTGTACGTAAAGATCTTCCCCCATTCAATCGTTTTTCTCTTGGACGTTATTCTGTAGTCGAAAGTTTTTCTTGTCTGAATAATGCGGTAGGAGATATACACATCGGAGATTATTCACTAATAGGTATAGGAAATACAATTATCGGTCCTGTTACTATAGGGAACCATGTAAGTATTGCTCAAAACGTTACTATCACAGCGTTAAACCACAATTTTTCAGATATAGAAAAGAATATTGACCAACAAGGAATAAATATTAACCCTATTAATATTGAAAATGATGTTTGGATAGGAGCTAATGCTGTTATTCTTCCAGGTGTAATTATAGGTAAGCATAGTGTAATAGGAGCAGGAAGTATTGTAACAAAAAAGATTCCTCCATATTCCATTTGTGTAGGGAATCCAGCTCATATTATCAAATATTACGATTTCACTTTACAAAAATGGATAAAATCACATTTATAATACTCCCAAATTGTATATTATAGAACAGTATATAATTATGTGGTAAACATCATATAAACTATATATTGTAGTCTAAAATTTTAATCATAGACTTTCTATTTTTAAAATTTAGTGTTTTTTATTTAATTTTTTGAAGATAAATACTTTTCTTTTAATGTAATAATAGCTTTCTTAATATCATAAACATGGGTATACTGAATATACAAAAGGCTTACTGTGACAAAAAGAATACCTTTTAAAATAAAACTAAAAATTATATTCATGTTATTAACAAACAAGGAAAGAATTGAAAATAAAAGGATTAAAATAGCACTTAGAATTAAAGGAGATATAAATTGCTTAAGAAATGGAATAATACTCAATTTAAAAGTAAATTTATACATTATAAAAAATGCTTGAATAAAAGTTAAAAAGATAGCGATGCTAATTCCCCAGGCTACTGCTTCTAGAGTTTTAAAAATAAAAATTCCACATAAAATTCCTGAAACCATAAGAACTGCTGAAGAACAGCCAGAGATAAACATATGTTTTGTATTATTAGCCGCTTGAAAAATAGAACCAGATGTAGACAAAATAATTTGCATTCCTACGGTAATGGATAAAATCTGGAAGACAGAAACTGATTTCAACCATTGAGGTCCAAAAACTATTAAAACGATTTCTCTCGAAGAGAAACATAGAAAAACAGAAAGTGCCATTCCTACAAATGCAAGAAGTTTTACTATTCTAAGATAAGACCAAGATAAGTGTTTAAGATCATTTTGAAATTGAGAAAGAACAGGATGCATTACAGGAGTAATAACAAATGTAATATTCTGAAGTGGAAGCATCATAAGACGATAGGACTTTTCATAGTATCCTAGAGGAGTCATCCCCATATATTTTCCGATAAGCAGTTTATCTAGATTTCTGCTAAAAAAATTAACAATATTAAACCAAAACTGATAAAAAGAAAAAGTGAATATTTTACTAATAGAATGAAAGCCCAATGTTATTTTTAATTTCTGAGGATATTTACAATAACTGACAATGGAAACTGTAATACTCGAAAAAATAGGATTAATTAATAGTGCATACAGACCTGCTCCATTTAATGCTGCTATTACTGAAATGATTCCAGCAAGAAATTGTATCATTAATGTTCTTATAGCGATAAATTTAAATTCTTTATTTTTCATTAAAAGAGCATTTGGCACAATATTCAAAGTATTAGCCAATAAATTTACAGATAAAAGCTGGCAGATGGAACGTAAAATTTTTGAATCATAATATTTTGCTATTAATCCTGATAAGAGAAAAAATAAAATCGAAATAAAAATTCCTATCCATAATGTAAACGAAAAAATATCAGACAGTTCCTTTTTTGACAAATCTTTGTTTTGAATAATAGCTGGAGAAATCCCTAGATCACTAAATACACCAAAAAAACTGATAATTACCATAGCAATGGCTATAATACCAAAGTCACTAGGACTAATAAGCCTTGCTAATATAGCTGTCACTACTAGAGAAATTACAATTCCAGAATATTTGGCAATGGCAGTATATGTTATTCCCGATATTAATTGTTTCTTGACTGATACCATATTATTTTTTTGGTTTCATTTAAAAATTATAGATTAGAAAGTAATTTTTCCCATTTTTTAATAATATAGGATATATCAAATTTTTGAGAGTAAGAATAGGCTTTTTCTCCCATTTCTTTTAAATTATCTGAATTAACCATTTTAATCATTTTTTTAGCTAAATCATTAAAATTTTCACTTTCAAAAAAAACATTAGCTCCGCTTTTATTTAAAATCTCACAAGTTACTGGAATTTTTGATGCTATAATAGGCAGATTATGTGCCATAGCTTCTAACAGGACAAGACCAAATCCTTCCCATCTTGAACTTAATATATAAATACTAGCAGAAGCATAATATTTTTGCACATTATTAGAAAAAGGATGTATAATAATACGTTTCCCCAAATTATAGTCTTTAATTAACTGTTTTAAAAAAGTCTCATCAGGACCTTCCCCGACTATATCAAGAGTCCATTCTTTATTTTGTTTCGAAAAAACATTAAAAGCCTTTATTAAAATATCGAATCCCTTAGTGAGATAAATAAGCCGTCCTACTGCCAGAAATTTTTTATTTTCAGGAGACCCTTTCCCTATAGGTATTAAAGTTAATGGATTATAAATAACCTCTGATTTTATTCCTAAATTTTCATCTAACAAATCCTTGTCATTTTTGGTTAATACCACTATTTTATCAAGCCGCTTCATTTCATAAGAGAATCTTTCTTTTTGTCCCCATAAATAAAAATTAGGAGTATTAAAAAAGGCATCATAAGAAGTATGCATCCAGCCTATTGTTTTTGATTTTATTTGATTTCTTATGCTTGCCAAGTGAAGAGAAAGGAATGCATGTACTCCTATAACCACATCAAAATTTTCTTCGTTAATAAATTTTATTAATTTTTTCCTTCTAGATAAAGGAAAAGAACTATATCCATATAATTTTGACGTAAGTGCATTTTTAGGAAGGATTTTTTTATACAGAAAACCATAAGTTTTACATGGAAACCATTCCCATATTTTCAATCCTTTATATTTCAAAAAGTAAAAACGCAAAGAAGAATTTTTAAGTCCATACATAGACAAATCCTTTGCTTTTATATCTTCCAATGTGAGGATAGTAATATCATATTTTTTAGATAATGCTATGGCTATATTAGACAAAACTCGCTGAACACCACCGTAACTAAATATAGTATCCGCATAAAAACAAATTTTCATAGTCTAATTTTTTTAATTCTTTTAAAGTTATAAAAAAAAATGAAAACGCACGTAAACACATAATCATTTCATGTATTTATTAAAAATATAGTAAATGTAAATACAATTACTTTATAAATATTTTTTATTTAAACTTTATGATATTAATTATATCCTTTAATTCCTTAGCATTTCTTAGATATGAAAGACCGACGAATATAAGAGCTCCAAATATTATATCTATTACCAGTTTCCAGATATTAACATGCAATATGGCTGTACTATCAATAAAGATATTAACTAAATAAATAGCTCCAAACATCACTAGACATATCAGCAACGTAGGCAAAACATCTTTCATTTGTTTAATGAACCCTACATTAATAAGTTTACTAGTATAATGTGTATTGATAATGAGACATATTATAGAATTAATCACCTGCCCTATACATAAAGCTTTTACACCCATAGGTAATGTAATAATCAAAATTACAGTCAATAAGACCTTCTTGATAATTTCTAGTCTTAAAAACAAATCAGATCTTCCCTTCACCTGAAGTAAATTCAAGTTAATAGCATGAATAGGATAAAACATAAGAGCAAAACATAATATTTGTAAAAGCGGAATACTAAAAGCCCACTTATCAGTCAGCAATAGCCGAATTATCGGATCCGCAATAGCTGAAATTCCTACCATGATAGGAAACATAATAAACACAGAAAGACGAAGAATTTTCCTATAATTAACTCTTAATTTCTCATTATCATTCTGCATCTCACTTAACACAGGATAAGTAACCCTCTGAATAATACTAGTTATAGAAGACGCAGGATACTTAGAAAATTCGCTAGCCTTAGAATAATAACCTAATAATTTACTACTATAAACTTTCCCAATAACTATAAGATAAATATTATTGAAAATAGTATTTATTAAGCCTGACGCCAATAATTTAGATCCAAAACCAAATAAATTTTTGAATGATTTCTTAGTAAAGCTACCCCTAGGTCTCCATTTCACCAAAATCCATAAAATCACTGCTCTTAAGAAAGCAGCAATTACCACTTGCCAAGCCAATGCCCATGCACCCAATCCAGTATAAGCCAAATAAATAGCTATAATACCCGCTATAAAAACGCTAATAAGAGAAACATAAGTTTGTGTCTTGAAATCAATTTTTATAGTTAAAATAGCCTGCTGAACTATACATAAAGAATTAAAGAAAACACTTATTCCTAAAAATTTAGTAATAGGAGATAATAAAGGAATATCATAAAAATCTGCTATAAAAGGTGAGCAAAAATATAACACTCCATAAAAAAATAATCCTACTAATATATTAAATATAAAAGCAGTAGTAAAATCATCTTCATCCCTATCAAGTTTGCGAATTAATGCGTTAGAGAAACCACTATCTACGAAAGTTTGGGAAATAGCTATAAAAATAGTAAGCATAGCTATAATACCATAATCGCTAGGTAACAATAATCTAGCAAGAAATACCTGAATAACAAACTGAACACCTTGAGCAGAAAATCGCTCAATAGCACTCCATTTCAGGCCATTAATAGTTTTTGATTTTAAGGTATCCGACATTACTTTCTATTTCTATATCTAATTAATATTTAACTATTTAATTACTATTTCTCTACTAATTTCTATATCTCAACTAATTATTATTTCTGTATCTAATTTCTATTTCTGTATCTAATTTCTATTTTTATAATTTTTAATAAATTCTTTATTCTTTATAAAAATCCTTTTCATAACCCCATAATTTTGCAAATCGCTGGGCTGTCATCTCTTTTTTGAAATCCATCAGATATTGTTTCCAGTCATATAAAGGTTTATATCCTAATTCATCCACTGTCTTTTTAATATTCAAGACAAACTGCTGAGAACTTGGTTTTTCGGGTCTGTATATAATCTTAGATTTCTTACTATTAGGATTAAAGACAGGATTAAAGACTTCAGCTATTCCTTTTATCCTTTCTTCTATGGTACTTCCGCCACTACCTATATTATAAATACCACCTTCTACTTTAGCAGTTAAAGTCTTCTCTACTATTTGCAAGAAATCTCTAACACAAACAGTCTCTAGTAAACGATTAGGATCACCCCAAATCTCTAAATCACGACCTTTTAGAGCTTGATAAATTAAAAATCTATCAGAAATAAGAGTCTTTTTTCCATCTGTATAAGTATATGGATTAGGATGATATAAGTAAATACGGGATAATCTTAAAATAAAACGATTAATACCATAAATAGCATGATAATGCTCTATCATATCTACAGCAGCATTTTTTGCTATTACATATATGGCATGATCACCTTTCATAGGAGCTTTTCTTAATGAATTTGCAGGAATAGGAATCTTAGTACCAAATAAATAGCTTATATCAAATAAAGTCTGAGGAAATACTATTCTATCAGCTTTGACTTTCCTAGTATATTCAAGTACATTCAAAGTGCCTTGAACAATAGAAGTAATATAAAGATTTGCATCAAATCCTTTCATAGAAGCAGGAAGTGCTCCAGCAAAATTCAACACAGCATATATATCATGATCCGGAAGCTGTTCAAAATCTTTAGGAGAAGCTACATCCACAGAATAATATGGAATATTATAATCGGCGAAAAAACCATTATCATTTTTACGATGACCTACAGCGATTACATTATATCCTAAATTATTAAGATGTAAAGTAATAGGTGCACCTAAAGTACCTGTAGCTCCAAAAATTATCACAGTTTTTTTAGTCATAATTATCCTAATTTAAATTAATCTTCATCTAAAGTTATTTTATGATCAGAAAAATAAATAATATATCCAGTTCTATCTTGTGATTTTCTCAACGATTTAAGAGGCTTATCCTCTATTTCATAATCTATTACCCAATCTTGATCTTTATTTTTCTCAATAAAATCCTTTATATAAAATGTGTCCTTACTCAAATAATACACCCCAGAAAATTTTTTATTATATACATATCCATTGTACACAATAGAATCACAAGTAGGTACTTTAAAAATATCCAAAGCTACTTCTATAATTCCTTTAATAAAATCATATCCAGTACTTAAATTCACTAAATTATATGAAATAAAATCACCACCACCTCTTGCACCTATCTCTATAAAATACACATTTCCAAACTTATCTATCTTAAACTCTGCATGAGAAGCAGTATTATCTATCCCTAAAGCATTTAAAATATTTATCACATACACTTTTATTTCATGTTGAATATCTTCATCTAAATTAGAAGGCTGATGATGAGCTGTTTCTACGAAATAAGGAGCACCAGAAGTTTCCTTATCAGTGATAGTCAATACATAATGTTTACCATGATATGAAATAGATTCAACAGAAACTTCTCTACCATCTATATATTCTTCGACCAATATCTCTTTACTAGTAGAGACATCTATAGCACGAGAATAAGCCGCAGCAAATTCTTCTTTATTATTAACTTTAGTTATGCCATTACTAGCACAAGAATCTGTGGGTTTGACAATGACTGGATACTTTGTCAGCTCGTCGCCAATGGAAATACTATCTTCTGCCCTACTATAACTAATGATATGAAAATTAGGCTGAGGACAAGCATTTGTCTTTTGAACACAAAGTCTCATTTCTTTTTTATTAATAGCTTTTAAAGCAGCTTTATACGAAATACCATTAAATCCACATTGCCTAGACACATAAGCTAAAGTAAGAACAGCAGGTTCTAAAGCATTAGCCACTATCCCATCTATTTTTTCTCTCTTACATAATTCCGTCACAGCTTCTTTATCTACAATAGATATATCACAGTAATGATCAGCATAATCTCGGCAATAAGCATTTTTAGCCCAAGCTATACAATATATCTCAAGTCCCATTTCCTTAGCTTTTAAATAAAGAGGTAAATGGGGTTTACTTGCACCTAAAATAGCTATTTTCATATCTCAAAATTATTCTATTATTGTTATTATAATAATAATCAAATTTATTATCTATTACACTCTTAATTTATCTACTTTACATTAATGCTAAGCCATGAAGAAATATTATCCAAGTTATCTTTTAATTCTTCTTCATTATCAAATTTCAAAATAAGAGTCCCTATAGCATTATTAGCTCCATTAAAAGAAGAAACCAACTCTCCTCTTTTAACCCATAAATCTTCTTGAATCATTTCAGCTTTCAATATCTTATTATTGATATTTAAACCCGTAAAATAACCATTCTTCGCTGAATGTAATATTACTTCCGCCCAATATCCATTATAATTCTTTGATTGAGAATCTTTTACACCAAATCCTATGTCATCACTTACTTTATCTCCCACCGCAGCTCTAACAGCATTTGTAATCAAATCTACTCCAGTAATATATTTAAGCATTTCCGCTAAACGATTACCACCACCCCTAGGAGAAACTTCCATAATAAAGGCTTTGCCATTTTTATCTGTACAAACTTCTATATTATAAATAGATGTTCCCATATCCAAAATCTTAAGTAAACGCTGAAGTTCAGAAGTAAGTTCTTCTTTTTGAACTTTAGTAAAAGTAGAAGGCCAGCTATATGCTGAAGGTGTATAAGGATTAGCGGCAGAAAGATCGAAACGTTGAGCCGAATATGAAATGAATTCAAGTTTTCCATTTACTGAAAACCCTTCAGAATCAGAAGAATAGCCCTCTTTTTCGATAAAATCTTCAATAATTATTCTTTTACAAATAGAATATTCGAAAGCTTTCTCTACAGCAGGTTCTAATTCGTTCAGATGGTTAACACGAGTAACTCCTTTACTACCAGCAGAATCCGTAGGTTTCACTATAAGAGGCCAAGAAAAATGGCCAACACCAGCATGAGCATCAGCATAAACACCAGCATTAATATCAGCTAAAACTTCTTCCACAGATGAATATCCCTTAAAATTAGGAACATTGAAGCCATTCAAAGCTAAAAAATTACGAAATTTATCTTTATTCTGAAGTATCTCTACTGATTTATAAGGATTTCCAGGCAATACCATTTTTTCCTGTACATAAGCAGCGGTTACTACACCTGGATCCACAGCAAAAGACATGATACCATCGATCTTTAATTCTTTAGCTAATCGTAAAACAGCATACTTATCTACTATACTAACATTATGATATTCATCAGAATATTTATGAGCTATATTATTTTGAATATAATCACAAGTAATCACATAATAACCCTGTTTATGTGCAGCCTCTATTACTGGTATCAAATATATTAAGCCTCCTAGCAGTAAAAGTCTCTTCTGTTTCATAATATATCTCTCATTAATTAAGATTTCTTAATAACATCTAAAACTCTTTCCACTTCTTCAGGAGTAAGTCCCTTATTCATAGGCAAACAAATAACTTCTCTAGACTTTTTATTAGCTACAGGTAAATTAGTAGGAGCAGCAGAAGGCAGGCTTCTATAAGTAGAAAAATCACTAATCAATGGATAAAAGTATCTTCTACCAAAAATATTATATTCTTTCATCTTTTGGTAAAGAGTATCACGATTCATCCCATATTTCTGTTCATCTATAAAAATAGGAAAATAAGAATAATTGTGACGAACTCCAGGAATATCTTCGAAAAAAGTAATGCCTTCTATATTTCTTAATGTATCTCTATATTGATCAGCTACTTTTTTACGCCAGAGGATAGCATCATCTACTTGTTTAAGATTCAATATACCATAAGCAGCTCTTACTTCATCCATCTTAGCATTAATACCAGGAGCCACTATCGTAGTTTCACCTGCAAACCCAAAATTCTTTATATAATCTATTCTATCCTTAGTCTTCTGATCTTTTATTACCAAAGCACCACCTTCTATCGTATTATACACTTTAGTCGCATGGAAACTTAATGTCGACATATCACCTGCTTTAAGAATAGATTCACCATCTACATTTACGCCGAAAGCGTGAGCAGCATCATAAATAACTTTAAGACCATACTTGTCAGCAATACGCTGAATAGCTTCAGTATCACAAGGCTGACCATAGACATGAACAGGCATAATAGCAGTAGTTTTAGAAGTAATCGCAGCTTCTATCTTATTAGGATCCAAGTTGCAAGTCTTAGGATCTATATCTACGAAAATAGGTTTTATACCATTCCACCATATAGCATGTGTAGTAGCTACAAAACTATATGGAGTAGTAATCACCTCACCTATAATACGCTCGGCTTGCAAAGCAGCGATTAAAGCCAATGTACCATTTGTGAAAAGACTTAAATATGGAACCCCTAAATATTCAGACAATTTATTCTCTAATTCTTGATGAAAATGCCCATTATTAGTAAGCCATTTACTATCCCAAATTTTTCTTAAATAAGGAATAAATTCATCCAAATCAGGAAGTAAAGGAGATGTCACTAATATTTTTTTTTCATTCATAGATATTTTTTTTAGATTTATTAAAAATACATATTTATTCTTCTTTTTACAAGAAATAGATAATAATTATGCTCCACATACTGTCCTATAAGCTATTTACTATACTCTTTTATAAGATTTAATCTTATTTATTGTAGATTTCTTAGTATGTCTATTGGCATAATTTATAAAAAATAGGCTGAAGCCAATGATAATCATTCCGACTATTGACCAAAAGTCTGGTTCTTCACCTGGAAGAATCATCCAACTGAACAATGCACCGAAGACAGGAATAATAAATGTCCAAAAATTCAATATTGAAACTTTCACTCCAGGACGCTGCAGCAAACTATACCAAATAGCTATAGCAGTAGCAGAAACTATCGATAACCATATCCAAGAATAATAAAACTCAGCAGGAACATCAGTATTCCAGCTTGGTTTCTCTAAAATAATAGACAATAATATAATCAAAATCCCACCAAATACAAGAGAAAAAGCAGCTAAAACCCTAGGATTTATATTATTAGCATCCCGAGCTATATAAACATTGCCGACAGAGCCTAAGAAATTTTTTACCAATAATAAAATAATCCCTAATGTTACAGTACCTGTAAATATCCCTGAATTTTTAGCTACTGAATCTACAGCATCAGCTCCATATTTACTGGTTCCAGCCAAAGTCACTATCGTAAGTCCCACTAACCCTATAATAACAGCTATCACTTTTTGCCAATTCATCTTATCATCCTTCATCATAAAATTAGCAGTAATAGCTACGAAAACTGGACCTGATCCTACGATTAATGCACCTACATAACCAGGCACCATATTAAGACCGATATAAAACATACTATATAAAAAAGTAGTTTGAATCAAAGCTATAATAACCATTACTTTCCAATGCTTGATAGCAGACTTCCACTTAATTTTTAAATTAGGAATAAAAGGAAGAATCATCAGTCCTGCTAGTGTAAATCTAATACCAGCAAACTGCAATGGTTCAGAATACCTTAATCCTATCTTAATCCCTACAAAGGGAGTCGCCCATAATAGACAACAAAGAATAGCCAAAAATGGCGTTGATAATACAGCTTTCTTGATAATTCCCATGATGATAACAAAAGTACATAAAAAATACTCTTTTCTAAAAAAACATTATATCCACAAAAAAAATTATAAATTTGTCTTAACAAAAAATTTAAAATCCTTGATTCGCATTTCAAACTAACTTAAAAACCAACCAAATTAATGAATTTTAACAAATTAGTTCTTTTAATCGTCATGTTCTTCACTGGATACATGGCTTATGCTCAAGGTACTGTCGATGATTATAATCGAGCCTACTCTATGCAAGACAAATACTCTAACCAAGTATTTTATTCTAACATTACTCCCCATTGGATTAATAGTAGCCACATCTTCTGGTATTCTTGTAAAACACCGGACGGTTATCAATATTTGGTAGTAAATGCCGATAAAAAAACAAAAACTATCTTATTTGATAATCAAAAATTGGCATCAGCCATAAGCAAAAATATCAAGGAAAATGCAGGTACTACTTTTCAGAAGAAAGTAAATTCTAAAGCACTTTATCTTAAAAACTTAAAGGTAAATACAGATTTAGACACCTGCCATTTTGTATACAACAATACGAACTGGACATACATTATTTCTACTGATATATTAACAAATGACGGACTAGTTCCTACACCTAATAAACCAAGAAATTGGACAGGATTTGATACAGAAAAAGATTGGCAACCAATTACCTCCCCAAACGGTCATTACCAAACTTACATGAAAGATAATAATGTCTATATCAAGGAATTATCTACTAATAAAGAAACACAAATAACTACAGATGGAACAGAAAACTGCTATTACTCTGCCTACATCAAATGGTCACCAGATAGCAAGAAGTTAGCTACTTATAAAATACGTTCTGTTCAGCAACGATATGTTTATTATGTAGAATCATCTCCTAAAGATCAGCTTCAGCCGAAACTACATAAACAGCCTTATACCAAACCTGGAGATGTACTTCCTTTTAAAATACCTCATATTTTCAATATTGAAACAGGGAAAGTTATTATCCCAGAAACTGATTTATTCGCACAACAATACGATTTAGGTGGGCTAGACTGGACAGCTGATAGTAAAACTATTACATTTGAATATAACCAAAGAGGACATCAAGTATATAGGGTATTAGAAATTTCTGCTAATACAGGAACTGTTCGCACTATCGTAGAAGAAACAAATCCTAAATATGTAAATTACACAAGACATTTTCGTTATGATCTTCCTAAAACTCATGAAATGATTTGGATGAGTGAAAGAGATAATTGGAATCATTTATATATGTATGACTACCATACTGGAAAAGTCAAATATCAAATAACCAAAGGTCAATGGTATGTTAGATCAGTAGTAAAAGTAGATGAAGATGCTAAACAAATTTACTTCACAGCTAACGGTATGATCCCAGCAAATTTAAAATTAGATTCTAAAGTGGCTAAAAGTTCAGCTATAGATTCAGATCAAACATCTAAAGTTTATCAAGATCCCTATTTAATCTATTATTATCGTATAGACTTCGATGGTAAACACCTTACCTGCCTAACTCCTGAAGCTGGTATGCATAAAGCATGGTTCTCAGAAGATATGAAATATCTAGTCGATTATTACTCTTATGTAAACAAAGCTCCTATCACAGAACTTAGAAAAGTTAAAAACTCTAAAAAGCTAATGACTGTAGAAAAAGCTGACATCAGTAGATTAGTAAAAGCAGGATGGAAAGCCCCTGAAGTATTTGTAGCCAAAGGTCGTGATGGGAAAACCGATATGTGGGGACTTATCACACGCCCCACTAATTTCGATCCTAATAAAACATATCCTATAATAGAATATATCTATCAGGGTCCTGGTAATCAATACGTTCCTAAGACTTTTATAGAATATAATCGTTATTTTACATCTATTACAGAACTAGGATTCATTATAGTTCAAATAGATGGTATGAGTACATCTTTCCGTTCACGTGATTTCGAAAATGTTTGCTATCATAATCTTAAAGATGCTGGCCTTCCTGATCATATGCTTTGGATTAAAGCTGCCGCCAATAAGTACAAATACTTAGATGTAAATACAGTAGGAATCTATGGTTGTTCAGCAGGTGGACAAGAATCTACCAACGCCGTATTACTTCATCCAGATTTTTACAAAGCAGCATACTCAGCATGCGGATGTCACGATAATCGTATGGATAAAATTTGGTGGAATGAACTTTGGATGGGTTATCCTATAGGTGACCAATATAAAGAATCATCTAATGTAGAAAATGCACATCTACTTCAAGTTCCTCTAATGTTAGTAGTAGGCGAATTAGATAATAACGTCGATCCATCATCTACTATGCAAGTCGTAAATGCTCTAGAAAAAGCTAATAAAGAATTCGAATTAGTAATAATTCCTGGTGCACAACACACTGTCGGAGGCCCTTACGGACTGCACAAACGTTACGACTTCTTTGTACGTAATTTAATGCACAAAACTCCTCCTAAATGGTCAGAAGTTAAAAGCAATTAAAAAATAAGAACACTATCCCTGAACTGATAAGATTTTTTATCTTCTTGTTCGGGGAGTTCTTTTTACTCTATATTTATTTCTTGAATTAATAAATTCCTGTCGTTTGTTTTTTTCGAACTGTTTCTTCTCATTAGCAGTCATCGATCTTTCTGTTTGAGGATAGGGATTATCTTTAATTACCTCTATTTTTTGATGGATCAAATGTTCAATATCTTTGATATAATCATTTTCTTCAGGTTCACAAATAGAAATAGAAAATCCTTCTTCTCCTGCTCTTCCTGCTCTTCCTATTCTATGCACATAAGTTTCTGGCACATTAGGAATATCATAATTAATCACATACTTCAATTTTTCAATATCGATTCCTCTAGCAGCAATGTCAGTAGCCACTAATACTCTAATTTTTCTTTCCTTAAACATAGACAATGCATTCTGACGCTGATTCTGACTCTTATCTCCATGAATAGCAGCCGAACTGATATTCTTCTTTTTAAGATTCAAAACTATTTTATTCGCTCCGTGTTTAGTTCTTGAAAATAATAATACGGGATCGATGGCCTCATCTTGTAATATATGAAGAATCAATTTTCTCTTGTCAGATTTATTTGTATAATATAGATATTGATGTATTGTTTCAGCCGGAGAAGAAACTGTACAGACCTCTATTGTTTTAGGATTTCGTAGGATTTTTGCTGAAAGCTTTACGATATTTGGTGGCATGGTAGCAGAAAAAAACAAAGACTGTCTTTCTTTCGGCAGTTTGGCTATTACTTTCTTAATATCATTTATAAAACCCATATCTAGCATTCTATCTGCTTCATCCAATACAAAATATTCTATACTATTAAGTTTGATAAATCCCTGATTCATTAAATCCAAAAGTCTTCCTGGTGTAGCCACCAATATATCAATACCTCTGTGAAGAATATTAGTCTGAGATCCTTGTTTAACTCCTCCGAATATTACAGTATTTTTTATTCCTATATATTTTCCATAAATATCTAGGCACTCGCCTATCTGAATAGCTAATTCTCGTGTAGGAGTTATAATTAAAGCTTTTATTTTTCCTTGTTTCTGACGTCTGTTATGGTCCAGATAAATGTGTTGTAATATGGGAATAGCAAAAGCAGCTGTTTTCCCTGTTCCAGTCTGAGCACTACCAAGTACATCTTTCCTATCTAAAATAAAAGGAATGGCTTCTTCCTGTATAGGGGTAGGCTCTACATATCCTTCTTCTTTTAATGTTCTTAAAATGGGTTCTATTATATTTAAATCTTCAAATTTTGTCATTTTTTATTTTTTTGTTCTATATTCTATTTAAGGGTTGCAAAAGTAACAATTAAAAACACTAAATCATTTCTTTTTTCCTTTTACAGCTATATATGTGTCATATTCATCTAACATAAAACTTTCCCCGTGTCCTGGAATTAAGAAAAACTTTAATTTTTGAATTATATTTTTTCTATTATTTAGTCATTATTTCCGACTATTTTTATAAGCTAGTATCTTAGCTGAATAATGTGCTAGCTGTACTCCATTAATTAGGTTCTGCCAAAGCACATATGCTCCTGCTCCTAATGCTATTATAGCTCCTGTTCCTTTAGGAGAATCTAAGAATATTTGTGCCATCCATATAGCAAGTATAGTGTTTTTCTGTCCTAACATTTGACCTCCGTCTATTGAATCATTGAATATAGAACCTACTGATTTACCTATAACAAACTGTAACAAGCATATTAAAAGAGATCCTATTATCATGTAGATAATAGTATAAGAACTTCCTGTAGAATGTATTAAAGCATCGTAAGTTACTCCTGAAACTATAGCTAATGATATTAGTAATAGATAAAAACTCCATCCACTATAATGCCGTATGGATTTATGAAATTTAGGAGATATTCTTTTAATAAGCATTGACAATAGAAATGGTAATATTAAAAGAATAAATAGATTTGTAAATATTAATCGAAATGGAACCCAGAATGATACATTTACATCCTTTACTATAAGAGGAAAAAAGATTGATACTTCGATAGCTGTTAATAAATTACTTATCATCGTGAAACTAGATAGTTTGGCTGCACTCCCTCCTATTTTTTTAGTTATAACAGCTGATGAAGTCGCTACTGGTGTTATAGCACATACCATTATACTCATAGCCACTATCTTATTGAATGGTAATACTGCGAAATACACTATTAGAGGTAATAGAGCTTGACAAGCTAAAATAAGCCAATGTAATTCTCCCATCTTTAAATCCTTCCAGTCTATTTTTAAGAATGTCAGAAACAACATTCCAAAAAGAAGAGGCTTCATCAGACTTGATAATTGCACCATTAATGGGGTCAATATCACTCCTACTAACATAGCTAAAGGCAATCTCCACTTGAACAAATAATGTAAAATTGAATGCATATACAAATGTAATAATTGTTCAATAACAAGGAACAATATTTTTAAGACGATACTTATTTAACAAAATGTGTTTCTCTTAATAAATCCACTACTTTCTTGACTGGATTAAAAGTAATTATCGGAGTTTCAATAAACATCGTATTCCAATTACTCATAGCCCCATTCCAAAGACCTGGTAATTCTTGTGCTTTTAGTTCTCTACCTTGATAGCTCTTATGACTTATTAATCCAGATTGAGAATCTACAAATTTAGATAAATCGAACTTATGACCTTTATAATCTGTTATTGAACAAATCATATCTACTGGATTGAAGTGTGTAGCTGATGCTAATAATTTAGCAGTAAAAGGATCTTCTGAACTAAGCTGTGATCCTTCTAATATCTGAAGGGATGTAGTGCCATCCTTTTCTAAGATAATAAATGGACCTCCTCCTGGTTCTCCTTCATTCTTTACCATACCACAAACCCGTATTGGCCTATTTAATTTTGTTAAAAGCATAGAAGCTAAAGTATTTTTTTTACCAACGACATTAATATCAGTAAAATCTATACAGAAAGCATTACTTAAATAATCTTTTATTTCATTCAAACGTCCTTCCTTTTTATAGTCTTCGAAATTCTTTAAATATTCAAAAACCTGAATTCTAGCTTGTACGAGTTCTCCAGCTAATACCTTTTTCCATTTTACTGTTTCATCTAGATATTTTTCATTTACTACATTATCGATATTCTTTACTATAATAATATCAGCATCTATTGCATTTAGATTTTGTAATAAAGCCCCGTGTCCTCCTGGTCTATATAATAAAGTTCCATCCTCTTTTAAAAATGGAGTGTTATCAGGATTGACAGCTATAATATCTGTTTCAGTAGATTGTGTAGAGAATGATATATCGTAATGACAATGATATCTTTTTTCATATTTGTCTTGTACTTTAATTAACAGTTTTTGGAAGCTATCTTGATGTTCTGGTGATATAGTGAAATGAATATGTACAATATTATCTTTTCCTTTTACGGACATTGCCCCTTCTACTAAATGTTCTTCTAATGCTGTTCTACTTTCGTTATAGTATTCATTTACATATTTATGAAATATTACTTGACCTTTAGGTGAGTTACCATAGTTAAGCCCCTCTTTATCAAGGATATAGTCTAATACCTCTTTTTCACTTCTGCTTTTCCAAGCCTCATCATAAAAAGGGAGATTTTTTACTTGTGTAAAGAATTTATTAATAGATGAAAACTCAGGAATTCTTTTTCCTCTTGCTAATAAATCTCGAGCTTCGAATACGTCTTTGAACATTCTAGAAGCTGCTCCTGATGCCGGGACAAATTTTACTATATTGCCGTCAAAGGCTATATATTTCTTTATGGCTTCCTTAGCTTCTGTTTCCGTGATTACTTTTATTCCTCTAGTGGTAGTAGCTGCTGCTAAAATATCTAAGTATGGAAAACCCTTTTTATAGTTTTCGAGTTGAGTTTGAAAAAAAGAAGGATTCATATTGTTAATTTTTCAATTATTAGTTTAATATAGTGATTCTTATAATAATTATAGTGATTCTTATAATAATTAGAATCCAAAACCCTTAAGTATAGATTTTCCTTTTTCTATTAATTTTTTCTTAACATCTTCATTTTTCCTTAAATTAGTATCTACTAGCTGCTGTAATACTTTCTTAGTATCCATAGTCACTTTAGGATCAGAAAATGTTCCTCTTATTTTAAAATTCACATTAGACATACCTGAGATTTTCTCTCCTTGTGGTAAAGCAAGGATTACATCATAATCAATGCTCTTATCTAAACCAGTATTTCCTCCTAATGTCAATTTATAATGTCCCATATTTATGTTAAAAGGAGATGTAGTAATACTACCATTTTTAATTACAAAATTCACATTCACATTCTTACTTTCTATCTTAGCTAATTCAGGCTTACCAGAAACAAGAGCCAATGTTTTTAAAACCATAACATCTGATATTAACAAACTATCTGTTTTTAAGGTCCCTTTTCCATCAATGGATTTCATTATAGGATTCATTTGATTATCTAAAAGCATTCCTAAATACATATCTGCATCGAAGGTCCCTTTTGCTCTTTTAAAAATAGGTGTTAGACTTTTAAACATTTGTGATTCTTTATAAGCTTGGGAAAAACTTATTTTTCGCATTATTAGTTTAGCATTAAAAGAAGGATTTTTTATATTTTTAGAATTATAAGAACCAGTCATATTGACCTCTCCTTTCATTATATCAAATCCTAATTTATCCATATTTAATGTTTGATCTTTGACTAATAACTGTCCATGCATATTTTCCATTACTAGTTCATCCATTGCAATCTTCTGAATGTTAGCGTTTACCTTAAAATTAATATTTTTAGGAATAGCTATAGCTTCAGTAGATTCTTGAGCTACTTCTGGTTTATTATTTTCACTCATGAAATCATTAACATTTATCTTGTTAGAATTTAATGTCATATTTCCACTTAGAATACCTTTGTTTGAAATATAGTTCATCAAGTTCTTTATAGTACAAGATACTGTCATATCTGAACTAGCGATCTTTATAGTCGTAGGAGATAATGTTATTAATTTAGGAGTTGCTTTTAATTCTGATGAAGATAAATATATCTTAGGCATATCTGACAAGTTTAATGTTACCTCTGATGTTTTTAAATCCACATCGAAATCCATATCTTGTCCCTTCTTCATTGATACCCATCCATTAACTAGAGCCTTTATTCCCATCATCTCAAAACTACTGTTTGTTAACTGATACTTATCGTTTTGTAGTAGTGCTGATAGGTCCATATTTATACCTTCATAAGATTGAATAGTTCCTGCTTGTCTATCTTCATAACAAACTGACATATTATGGACTATCACTTCTTTAAGATCTATATTGAATACAGTAGCAGTGGTATCCTTTTCTGTCTCTACATCTTCTTTTTCAGCTTTCATGATATCCCAATTTGATATTCCATTTTTCGCTACTACTGCTTTAAATGATGCATTATCTAAATATATCTTGTTTATATCATATTTATCTCCTAACAATGAGGCTAAATTCACTGTCACAGACATTTCATCCATTTGTGCCAATGTATCTTTTAGGAACATGGATTCTCCTTTTAACCAAAAATCGTTTAGGCTTATGGTAGCTTTAGGAAAATGTGTAAATAGATTTATATTTAAAGATGAGAAATCGAATTCTCCTTTTATCATTTCGTTCCCTTGCTCTTTAACTAATGTTGTTAATTTTCCTTTAAATGCGAAAGGAATTATTATCATTGAAAGTATTAGCACTACTAATATTACTGTAAGAGTTTTAAAAAATGTTTTCATATTTTTTACTTTTAAAGTGATTCTATTGTGATTAAACAAATATACATTTTTTCAGTCTAACGACAATTTCTTTATTGCTACGACCTATTAATACATAAGATTAGCTATTTAATAATTCCATTCATTATATTCATCTTATTCATTATATGGAAATGTCAATATGTTTCATACAAAGCCGATTTCACAATAGGAAATGTCATTTTAGATCATACAAAGCACTTTTCGTTATTTACTAGTTCTAAAGAGGCTGATTTCACAATAGTAAATGTCATTTTAGATCATACAAAGCACTTTTCGTTATTTACTAGTATGATTTAGATGGTTTTTGGAATAGGAAATGTCGAAATCAGCCTCACAGAGATTATTTCGTTATTTACTAGTTCTAAAAAGCCGATTTCGCAATAGGAAATGTCATTTTAGGTCATAGAAAGCACTTTTCGTTATTTCCTATGATTTAGATGGTTTTTGGAATAGGAAATGTCGAAATCAGCCTCACAGAGATTATTTCGTTATTTACTCACTTTCCATATTAGAATAGAAGGAAATAGAAAGTATTAGAAATTTCATTTAATAATCTAATTATATATCTTTATAGAAATTTTAAATTAAAAACAAACACTATGAACCTTCAACTCACTATTACGACTACCAATACTATTGAAAACTTTAATATTAGCGAATATCTTGATTTAATATCTACACATGTAGTAGTAGGTACTAACATATTCTCAGATTTTGGTGCATCTATAACAGATGTCTTCGGTGGAAAATCAGGTACTTATCAGAAAAAACTAGCTAAAATGAATGAAGATGCTATATCTCAGCTACGAGCTAAAGCTATAGCAATTAATGCTGATGCTATAGTAGGATTAAAACTAGATTTTAACGAAATAGCAGGTAAAGGCAAATCTATGTTTATGGTTTCTGCTGTAGGTACTGCAGTAAGATTAAGTAAATAAATAAAACATTAAAACTGTAGGTGCTTTAGTACCTCCTAACAATTATAGTATACTAATTGGATTGAAAATATGTCGTATATTATAATTGTAAATATATTTTATATTGTAAATATATTTTAATTTAAGAATATTAATACTGAGCTATTTTATTATGAAAAAATATATTCTATTTCTATTTCTTTTTATATCCTCTATTATTTATGCTCAAGGAGGTATGGTAGAAGGCGTTGTTTATGATGAAGGAAATAATGACGTATTAGCCTATGCTAATGTTATCGTAAGTGGAACTACTATAGGTTCTACTAGTAATGATAATGGATATTTTTATATAAAAGGAATAAAACCCGGATATATTAATTTGCAAGTTTCTTTTATTGGGTATAAATCTAAACTTATTAAAGATATTTTCATCAGTAATTCTAATCCTTATTTTATTAACATATACTTGAAAAGAGATGATTCTTTTTTAACAGGTGCAGTGGTAAAACCTAAACCTTATCAAAAAAGAACTGAAGCGATTATTTCAATGCAAAGTATCGGTAAGAAAGAAATAGAAAGTAATCCAGGTAGTAATAGAGATATATCTAGAGTTATTCAATCTTTTCCAGGAGTAGGTTCTACTGCTGCATATAGAAATGATATAATTATCAGAGGTGGTGGACCATCGGAAAATAGATTTTTTTTAGATGGAGTAGAAATACCCATTTTAAATCACTTTTCTACTCAAGGAGCATCAGGAGGCCCCGTGGGTATTATTAATGCTGATTTTATAAGAAGTGTAGATTTTTATTCTGCTGGATTTCCAGCTGAGAAATATAATGCTTTAAGTGGTGTATTTGATTTTAAGCTAATCGACGGTAGTAGAGACAAAAATCATTATCAATTTACTATTGGCGCCAGCGAGGCTGCTATAACTTTAGAGGGTCCTTTATCTAAAAAAACAAATTATATATTTTCTGTTAGAAGATCTTATTTGCAATTTCTTTTTGCTGCTATAAAGTTACCATTTTTACCGACTTTTAATGATTATCAGTTAAAACTGAAGACTAAAATAGATAATAAAAATCAAATAACTATAATTAGTATTGGGTCTTTAGATAATTTAAGAATTAATAATTTAGATAATCCTGATATTTCTCAAGAAGCTATTATAAGTTCTATTCCTATTAATAATCAATGGAGTTACACTATAGGTGCTGTCTATAAACATTTTTTCGAACATGGGTTTCATACTTTAGTGTTAAGTAGAAATATGCTAAATAATGAGCTTTATAAATATCCTGATAATGATGAATCTTTAGATAAGAGTTTAGATTATCTTTCTTCTGAGGCAGAAAATAAATTTAGATATGAATACCATCTTGACAAAAATGATTATAAATATGTCTTTAGTATATTACAAGAATATTCCAAATATGATAATGATACCAAGCAATTAATTTTCAGAGATAATAATGTAGAAAAATTAACTTATAATAGTCAGATATTTACATATAAATATGGATTTTCAGGACAGCTTAGTAAATCCTTTTTATCTAAAAAATTATCTACTTCTGTAGGTATTAGAGTTGATGGCAATAATTTTAATTCTTTTCTTAAAAATCCTCTTAATCAGTTATCTCCCAGAATATCTGCTGTATATGAATTTGGATCTGGAATAAAGATTAATGCTGGCTGGGGTATATACTATCAGTCTCCATCTTATACGACTTTAGGTTATAGAGAAAATAATATTTTATTAAATAAAGAAAATGCCAGATATATAGGAATGAATCAATATAATATAGGATCAGAAAAAATTATAAATGACAATATATTATTTTCTATAGAAGGATTTTATAAAAAATATTTTAATTATCCTATAAACATAAATACAGGAGCTAGCTTAGCTAATGAAGGAGCTGATTACGCGATTTATGGAGCATCTCCAGTTAGCTATACAGGAAAAGGTGAGACTTTCGGTTTTGAAATACTTAATAGATGGAATACTGATAAATTTTCTATGTTAGCATCTTACACATTTGTTAGAAGTCTTTTTACTGACATAAATGAAAATTATATCGCTTCTTCTTGGGATAGCAAACATCTTTTAACTATTACATCTTCCTATGATTTAAATAATAACTGGAAAATAGGAGCAAAATGGCGTTTTGTAGGAGGTCTACCCTATACACCATATGATTTAGAAAAATCATCTTATGTAAGAATTTGGGATAGTAAAGGTGGAGCTTATTTAGATTATTCTAGATTAAATACTAATAGATTTGATGCATTTCATCAGTTAGATATCAGAATAGATAAACACTTTTTCTTCGATAAATGGACATTAATGTTGTATTTGGACATTCAAAATGCTTACAATTCCAAAAGTCAAACTCAAAATACCATTGTAAGAGATAAAAATACAGACGGCAGCTATAAAAAAATAAATAATGGGGACAATTATATTCTAACATCCTACCCTAACACATATGGAACGATATTACCTACTATAGGTCTAATGATAAAAATTTGATATTTAAACATTAGATCTTGTCTTTCATTTTCAGTATACAAATAAATGTTTTTTTAACTTTATGATTTATAAATAAATAATATTATATTTGCTGTAAACAATTAGTATTATCACATCATTAAAAGATAGAATAGCTACATTAGTAAAGAATAGAATAACTACATTACTAAGAGATAGAATTACCACATCAGAATTTAATAGCAAACAAAACAATTTATTATGTCTAGTATACAAGTATTATTAACAAATTCACTTAGTAAATTAAAAGAAATTCAAGACCAGGAAAATACTATTGTTATTAAAAGTGATCAATTATCTAGGCTTAATTTAAAAAGACTTGTTGATAATAATTTTCTGCTACCTATTATAAAAGGATGGTATATGATATCTAATCCAAATGTTAAAACAAGAGATACTACTATTTGGTATTCTTCCTACTGGCAGTTCATATCTAAATATTCAAATAATAGATATAAACAAGACTGGTGCCTTTCAGCAGAACAATCTATATTTATATATAGTAAATCTACTATAGTACCGAAGCAGATAATAATTAAATCGACCAAGGGTAATAATACTCCTATCAGTTTACCTAATTCATCATCTATATTATCTCTTAAAACTAAACTTCCTAAAAATGTAAATAGATCTAATAAATATAGATTAAATCTTTATCCATTGGCAGAAGCCATAATAACCTGTTCTCCTTCTATGTATACTGATGAGGCTTTAACTATGCGAACAGTTCTAGCTATGATTAATAATATAGATGATATTCTTAAGATATTAGTAGATACAGGGATGACAGTAAGAGCTGGAAGAGTAGCTGGAGCTTTTCGAAATATAGGCAGAGAAAAATTTGCTAACTCTATAATCACTACTATGAAAAATATAGGTTATGATATAAGAGAGGAAGATCCTTTTAGTGAAATTCATAAAATAAAAATTTCATCTTCACCCGAAGCCACTCGTATAAGACTAATGTGGGAAAATATGCGGGATGAAGTAATCAAGAATTTTCATAGACCTAAAACGAACTTATCTCCAAATAAATTCTTGGAACATATGGAAGCACAATATAAATTAGATGCTTATCATTCTTTATCTATAGAAGGTTATAGGGTAACAGATGAAATTATTGAAAAAGTCAAAGATGGGAAATGGCTTCCTAATACTAAAGATGCTGATACTAAAACAGCATTAGCAGCACTTGGATATAGTAAAGCATTCCAAGAAGTTAAAAATAGTGTAAGAGATGTTCTAGTAAACAGGAAAGACATATCTTTAGTAATAAAAAATGATTTATCAAACTGGTATACAGAATTATTTACGCCCTGTGTTAAAGTAGGTATTATAAAACCATCTGATATAATCGGTTTTCGCTCAACCCAAGTTTATATCAGTAATTCGATGCATATTCCATTAAATTCTGAAGACATCCTAGATGCTATGAGTACTCTTTTAGATCTTATAGGTGAAGAAAGTAATATCGGTGTACGTGCTGTTTTGGGTCACTTTATATTTACTTTTATTCATCCTTATATGGATGGAAATGGCAGAATAGGTAGATTTCTAATGAATGTTCTATTATCTTCAGGTGGATATGATTGGTTAATTATTCCAGTAGAAAGAAGAGAAGAATATATGTCATCATTAGAAAAAACTAGTGTTCAAAAAGATATAGTTCCTTTTGCTAAATTTTTATCATCGATAAAATCTTAATTTCTAACATATTCATACTTTCTGTCTGACGACAATATCGACTATCACAGCAGAAAGATCGGTTCGGATCCGCTCTAAATGGACAATAAAGAAGATGTCGAATTTCTACTCTCTAAAAAAGGAAAAAATAATTAAGTATTTCAAGCCACTTTAAAAAAATGATACTGTTTCACTGGCAATATCCTTTTGCCATGATTAAAAATTTCAAATTATTAGTTTAACCTTATTTTGAAAATAAATGCGTAAATACGCAATAATTTTCAGTAGATATGGAAATAAAGCGAAATATTTATCTATAACCATACATATCCTGATAGTACTTTAAATAATCCCCAGAAGTAATATGATCTATTCATTTAATCCTCTGTTATGATTACTAAAATGCTAACCACCACAACATTTATTTTAATAAATACTTTCGAAAAGTTTTGCGAATTTTATATAATAAAGTAAAAATAAATTTTAAACATAAAATTTTTCTAATCTTCAATATTAAATAAAAGATATAATTACGATCATTTATAAAAAATAATTGAGCACTTTCTATGAATTCTTTTTTTTCTAAAATTATGGCAAATGGTAATATTTTCTTATACCCCTTCTTTAATATTTCATTTTCACTTCTCTTAGTAACTAAATTAGGATATTTTATCATAAAATCTTTTTGTATTTGAAAAACGCCATTATTCCTTAAGTATTTATTTTGTAAAGACTTAGTATGACTAGCACTTTCTTCAAGAATTCTATAAACAGCTGTTACTTGTGGTAAATAATAAATTTTAGAATTTGCCCATATATCAAGAGCTAACGCAAAAGTACCATCAATACAGCCTTTTTTAATTGAATTAGATAATTCACTTCTGAATAACCATGTACATGGTGCTATATAACCAGTATTTTTCAAATGATCTAAAAAACTATAAGAACGTTTTAATTCACCAGATGATATATAATTCCTCTTAAAAATATTTTTTTCTTGTAAAAAGACATTCACATCTGTATAAATTAATCCATAATCTTCATGATTTTCTAAAAAATCCACTTGCTTTTGTAATTTCAAAGGATCAATCCAATAATCATCTCCCTCACAAAGAGCTATATATTTACCACAATTTATATCATTTATTATTTTACTCAATGAACCATCTTGCTTAGAATATTGATTTTCTTTTTCATATATGGGCTTTATAATATTAGGATATTTTTCTGCATATTCTTTTATTATATCAGCAGATCCATCTGTTGACGCATCATCATGTACTATAACTTCGAATTTAAATGATGTTTTCTGCATCACAAAACCATTTAAACATTCCCTTAAATATAGTTCATGATTATACACCAAACATTTAATACTAACTAAGGCTTCCTTTTCCATATAATTATTTATGTTTGATAATATTTATTAACTCACGCAATTCTCCTGATTTTCTAATATAAGATAAACTCACAAAAACAGAAAATCCCAATAAAATATCTAAAGAAAGTTTCACTACATTATTATCTATAAAATTGTTCATTATCATAATTAAAGCATACATAATCAAACATCTAACAATAATAGGTAACAGGTCCTTCATCTGTTTTACAAAGCCCACATTTATTAACTTCCCTGTATAATATGTATTTATTATTAAACTTAGTATAGAATTTAATATCTGGCCATAACACATAACTATAATACCAAAAGGTGAGGTAATTACCAAAATTACAGTAGTCATTATTTTTTTATAAATCTCCAATTTCAAAAACAAATCAGTCCTTCCCTTTACTTGTAATAAATTCAAATTTATAGCATGTATCGGGTACCACATCATAACAAAACATAATATTTGCAATAGTATAATACTATTTTCCCATTTATCAGTTAATAATAAGCGGATAAATGGATCTGCAGCTGCAGAAAGTCCTATCATTATTGGGAAAAATATAAAAGCTGATAAACGTAATATTTTCCTATAATTGATTCTTAATCTTTCATTTTCATCTTGCATTTTACTTAATACAGGATATGTTACTCTCTGAATTATACTAGTAATGGATGAGGCTGGGTAAGCTGAAAAGTCTTTAGCTTTTGAATAAAATCCCAAGGATTTACTATCATAAACTTTTCCTATTACTATTAAATAGATATTATTATATATCGTATCTAATAATCCAGAGGCTAATAATTTCGAACCAAAACCAAATAAAGCTTTAAATGATTTTTTTGTGAATCTTCCTTTTGGTCTCCATTTTACAAATATCCAAAGGAAAAAAGCTCTCAAAAAAGAAGCAATTACTACTTGCCAAGCTAATGCCCATACTCCATATCCAATAATTGCTAGATAAACTGCTAATATTCCTGATATTATTACTGATAAAAGAGATACATACGTTTGTGTTTTAAAATCTAATTTTATAGACAGTATTGCCTGCTGGACTATACACAAAGAGTTAAAAAACACACTTAATCCCAATAGTTTAGTTACTGGAGATAACAATGGTATTTTATAGAAATCAGCTATTAAGGGAGAACATAAAAACAAAATCCCATAGAAGATTAAACCTACTACAATATTGAAAAGAAAAGCAGTGGTATTATCGTCTTCATTTCTATCTAATTTTCTAATTAAAGCATTTGAAAATCCACTATCTACAAAAGTCTGAGATATAGCAATAAAGATGGCTAACATTGCTATTATTCCATAATCACTTGGGAATAATATACGTGCTAATATTATTTGAATTATAAACTGTACACCTTGTGCAGAAAATCTTTCAATAGCACTCCATTTTAAGCCATTAATAGTTTCTTTTTTTAAAGATTTTGACATAAATATTTTATCAACCTAATGTTTAATGAGATTATTTTTCTTGATAATAGTCTCAGCTTTTTTCACTATAGGAGGACCTATAAATTTATTATTTTTTACAGCGACACCATTTCCTTCTTTTTTAGACTTTTCGTAAAGATCTATAATATCTATTGCCCATTCCACTTCTTCACTTGAAGGGGAATAATATTTATTTACTAATGGTAACTCTTTAGGACTTAAAACTAACATTCCTTCGAAACCTAACTTTTTAGATAAAATAAGATTTTCTTCTAGTTCTTCTAAATCATGGACTTTTATATGAACTGTATCTATAGGCTGAATATGGTTTGCTCTAGCAGCCATAGCAATCATGGCACGTGGGGTAAATAAACTTTTACCTTCATCATCATGCAATCCATGTAAATCTGCCACAAAATCCTCACAACCAAAAGCTACTGCTATAATACGATTAGGAGATGCACTACAAATTTCATTTATATTTATAACTGCTCCAGTTGTTTCAATTAAAGGTATAATTTTAAATGTGTCTAAAGGAATTTTTTTTTCATATTCAATAGTTTCTAGTAATTTGCCAAAAAAATATAAATCTTCTCCTTTTGTAGCTTTTGGATAGACAAAACCTTGAACTCCTTCAATAGTTAGCTGAAAAGCATCTTTAAGTAATTCACCACTTTCACGATCGTTTATACGAGGAAATATTAATTTTTTATTTTTATTTTCTTTCACAAAAGTAATAACATTATCCCTTGCTTTTTGCTTATCACACATAGGGACAGAATCTTCTACATCTAATAATAAAACATCAGCATCCCTTTTTAGTGAACTTTGTAATAATTTATTATTATGAGCTGGAACGAACATTAAGCTTCGCATCAAGTATGATTTATTCATTATTCTTTTTTTTAATTAATACATTTCTTCTAAATGAAATAACTGGCTCTTTTTTCTGATTATAACCAATGGTTTCAACGTAAACAATTCCACGATCTTTTTTTGATTTAGATTCTCTTTTACTTAAAATCTTAGTTTTAGCATAAATTGTATCACCTATAAAAACTGGTCTTAAATGTTTTATATTTTCATAGCCTAAATTTGCAATGGCTTTTCCACTTATATCAGGAACAGTCATGCCTACTACTAAAGAAAAAACCAAAGTTCCTACTACTAATAGTTGACCATGCTGATTTTTTGAAGCATAATCAATATTTGTATGTACAGGATGATGATTCATTGTCAACAAACTAAAAAAGTTATTATCGCTTTCAAAAATAGTTTTAGAAAGTGAATGTTCTATAGTTTCACCTACTTCAAATTCTTCAAAATATAAGCCTAAAATTGATTGATTCATATTATTTTACATTTTTACTAAACATAAGTTTACTTTCTATCTCAGCTTCTGTACGTTGAATAATACAATTAGCATCATTATTTACTTTTATTGTACAAAAATCAGGCATATTCCTTTTTACAGCTGAACAAGCTCCTACTATACATTTATTCCCGACTGTCCTACCATCAAAAATAGTGGCATTCATACCTACAAATGTTTGATTGCCAACGACACAGCCTCCAGCGACAAGAGCTTTTGCTCCAATAAAACAATTACTAGAAATAATAGTATCTGCTCCTATTAATACATAAGACATTATCAATACATTAGATTTAATTATCGTATTATTTTGAATAACTACATAATCATGAATCCAGCAATTATCCCCTTTAATTTCACCTCTTATTATAGCTGTAGGTGAAATCAAATTAGCAAATTTAAAGCCCTTATTTTTTAGTTTTTCATATACATTTTTTCTATCTAAATTTAATCTATTCCAAAGTATAGCTATAAAGATAAAATCATTTTTTTTATCTAAAACAGTTTCAATATCTTCTGTATTATAAACTGGTAATCCCATAAAAGAAGTTCCTCCCCTATATTCTTTATCTACAGCAAACCCTATTACATCATATAAATGATACATTGTAATAAAGCTGAAAACATGAGAAGCAGTAGTATTTGTACCTACTATTAGAATTTTTTTCATTTTATTTTATTTTTGGATTTTATTAACAACCATTTATCTTGATTACATAATGCACTCTCTAAAGATTCTTTATCTTTAAATTTAAGAATTAACGTTCCGATAGCATCATTTGCTCCCCTAAAGTTATTTATTTTATCTCCTTTTTTAACCCATAAATCAGTTTCATATACATTTCCCTTCATTTTATCAGAAATGTAAAGAGATGAAAAAGTAGCATCTCTATCACTATGTAATATTATTTCTGCCCAATGCCCATTATATGGAAGTTGTTTTATCGATTTTAATTTTTCTCCCATAGCTGCTTGTATTGCATATTCAATAATATTAAATCCTGTTGAAAGATAAACAATTTCTGAAAGACGATTGCCTCCACCTCTAGGAGAAACTTCCATAATATAAGATTTTCCATCTAAACCTTCTCGTACTTCTATATTATAAATAGAAGTTCCCAAATGCAATATTTTAATTAATCGTTGTAATTCACTTTTAAGTTCTATTTGATTCGATTCTGAAATAGATGATGGCCATGTATAAGCAGCTGGCGTATATGGATTTGCGACATTACTATCAAACCTTTGATTAGAAAAAGTCACAAACTGCAAATCATTATTTATAGAAAAACAATCTGAATCTGATGAATATCCTTGTTGTTGTATGAATTCTTCAATAATAAATTCACCTGAAAGAGAATTTATTATTGCATACTTAATAGCAGACTTTAGTTGATCTTTTTTTTCTACTTTAGTAACACCTTTACTTCCCGCAGAATCTGTAGGTTTTACTATTATAGGCCATTGAAATTTATCTACTTCTGATATAGCCTCATTAATATCTGTATAACCTTCTGCTTTAGGAACGTTAAAATTATTTTCCGATAAAAATTCACGAAACAATTTCTTATTCTGTAAAATTCTTACCGATTCATAAGGAGGAGTAGGTAAGCCTAATTTTTCACTTACATAAGCAGCTGTTACAACACCTGGATCTACAGCAAAAGACATTATACCATCTACTTTCAACTTTTTTGCCAGCTCTAAAACTGCTTGTTTATCTATTATGCTAACATTATGATATTCATCTGAATATTTATGAGCAATATTATCTGGTATATAGTCACAAGTTATAACATAATATCCTAGTTTATGTGCACTTTCTATGACTGGTATAAGATATTTTAATCCTCCTAATAATAAAAGTTTTTTTTGTTTCATCTTTTACTTTTTATAACATCTAATATTCTTTCCACATCCTCACCAGTCAGTCCCATATACATAGGTAAACAAATAACTTCATTAGCTTTTCGATTTGCTATTGGCAAATTACTTGGAACTGCAGAAGGCAAACTTCTATATGTTGAAAAATTACTTATTAATGGATAAAAATAACGACGGCCAAAGATATTTTGCTCCTTCATTTTAAAATAAAGCTCATCACGAGTCATTCCAAATTTTTCAGCATTTACAAATATTGGGAAATATGCATAATTATGATGTACACCTTCTATATCTTCAAAGAATGTTATTCCATCTATTTTTCTTAATGTATCTCTATATTGATCTGCTACTTTTTTACGCCAAGAGATAGCACCATCTACTTGTTTTAGATTTAATATTCCATAGGCAGCACGAACTTCATCCATTTTTGCATTTATCCCTGGTGCGACTATCGTCGTCTCTCCAGCAAATCCAAAATTCTTTATACAATCTATACGTTGTTTTGTTTTTTCATCTTTCATTATTAAAGCACCACCTTCTATAGTATTATATACTTTAGTGGCATGAAAGCTTAATGTTGACATATCACCTGCTTTAAGAATAGATTCACCATTTACTTTTACACCGAAGGCATGTGCAGCATCATATATAACTTTAAGACCATACTTGTCAGCAATACGCTGAATAGCCTTCGTGTTACATGGATGACCATATACATGAACAGGCATTATAGCAGTAGTCTTAGATGTTATAGCTGCTTCTATTTTATTTGGATCCATATTACAAGTTACTGGATCTATATCTACAAATACTGGTTTTATACCGTTCCACCATATAGAGTGAGTAGTGGCCACAAAACTATATGGAGTAGTAATTACTTCGCCTGTTATACGTTCGACTTGAAGGGCAGCGATTAAAGGCAAAGTCCCATTAGTAAATAAACTAATGTACGGAACACCTAAATATTCAGCCAGCTCTTTTTCAAGTTGTTTATGAAATTGTCCATTATTAGTAAGCCATTTACTATCCCAAATTTTTTTAAGAAAAGGAATAAACTCTTCCAATTTTGGCATTAATGGAGATGTAACTAATATCCTTTTTTTCATAATTTTTATTTAAGAAATATTTATCTATCACCATACATATCCTGATAGTACTTTAAATAATTCCCAGATGTAATATGATCCATCCATTCTTGATGATCAAGATACCATTCAATAGTTTTTTCTATTCCTTCTTCGAACTGAAGTGAAGGTTTCCATCCTAACTCATTCTTGAGTTTGGTAGAATCTATTGCATATCTTAAATCATGCCCTGCTCTATCAGTTACATAAGTAATAAGATGATCAGATGCCCCTTCTTCCCTACCTAATAATCTATCTGCAGTCTTAATCATCAGTTTGATGATATCTATATTCTTCCATTCATTGAATCCTCCGATATTATAAGTATCAGCTACATTACCCTTATGGAAAACTACATCTATAGCTCTAGCATGATCTACTACATATAACCAATCTCTAACATTTTCACCTGTTCCATATACTGGAAGTGGCTTATTATGTCGTATATTATTTAAAAATAATGGTATTAACTTTTCTGGAAATTGATAAGGACCATAATTATTAGAACAGTTAGTAAGTACTACTGGAAATCCATAAGTATCATGAAAGGCTCTTACGAAATGATCAGAACTAGCTTTAGAAGCTGAATATGGACTATGAGGATCATACTTCATATCTTCAGTAAAAAGTTTACCATCAAATTTCAATGCACCATATACTTCGTCAGTAGATATATGATAAAATAAATGATCTATATCCCCATTATCATCTCTAAAATATTTCCTGGCTTTATCTCCACCTTCTTTTTCAGCAATAGCTTTTTCTGCTAATGAATACCCCCAAACTTCTTTAGCTGCTTGTAGTAATGTTAATGTTCCCATTACATTAGTCCTAGCGAAAGTAAAAGGATCTTTAATAGAACGATCTACATGAGATTCTGCAGCTAAATGTATTATATTATTTATCTTATTAGATATAATAACATCTTTCACCGCATCATAATCACAAATATCAGCTTTGACAAATTTATAATTTGGTACATCTTCTACATCTTTAAGATTAGCCAAATTTCCTGCATAAGTAAGTTTATCAAGATTAATAATATTATACTCTGGATATTTATTTATCAATAATCGAACAAGATTAGAACCGATGAATCCAGCTCCCCCAGTCACCATTATATTTTTCTTAGAATTCTTTATCATAATATTATTTCTTTAAAAGATTTAATAAATATTGACCATATTGATTTTTAGCCATAGGCTGAGCTACTGCTTTTAAAGTCTTATCATCTATCCATCCTTTTTCATAAGCTATTCCTTCTAGACAAGCGATCTTAAGTCCTTGTCTTTTCTCTATCACCTCTACGAAAGTAGAAGCCTGACTAAGTGAATCATGTGTTCCCGTATCAAGCCAAGCAAAACCACGACCTAATAATTCTACTTTAAGCTGCTTATCATTTAAAAAAGCTTGATTAACAGAAGTAATTTCTAATTCACCACGAGCAGATGGTTTTATATGTTTAGCGATCTCTAATACCTTATTAGGATAAAAATAAAGACCTACTACAGCATAATTAGATTTAGGATGTTCAGGCTTTTCTTGTAGGGAAAGCACATTTCCTTTTTTATCAAATTCAGCCACACCGTATCTCTGAGGATCACTTACATAATACCCGAAAACGGTAGCTTTATTTTCATTTTCAGCTTGCTTTGCTGCATCTTCTAGTATATTAACGAGTCCATTACCATGAAAAATATTATCTCCTAGAACTAAACAAACTGAATCTTTTCCTATAAAATTCTCTCCTATAATAAAGGCTTGCGCCAATCCATCAGGTGAAGGTTGTTCAGCATATTGAAGATTTATTCCAAAATTAGAACCATCTCCGAAAAGTCTTTTATATCCTGGAAGATCTTCTGGTGTTGAAATAATTAATATCTCTCTTATCCCTGCCAGCATTAGTACAGACATAGGATAATAAATCATTGGTTTATCATATACAGGTAAAAGTTGTTTAGATACCCCTTTAGTAATAGGGTAAAGTCTAGTACCACTTCCCCCTGCTAATATTATTCCTTTCATAAATTAAATTTTTATAAAGATAAAAAAAAAAGATAAGTAAAAATTACTTATCTAAATCTTTAACAGCTTTTTGAAAATGTTTTTTCTCTTCCTGCGTTAGTTCCCAATTATACTTTACTTTATGCATAATGGTAGATACCACTTTTTCTATATTCTTCCCCTCTCGATAATCTGCCACACACATAAAATTAGCCCTATGATCACTAACTAATTGTTCAGCAGCCACCTTAGAAGAATGTTTATATAATTTATATACAGCTATGGAATGACCTCCTTGATTTTTAACCAATTTCATACATGGGATATCAGTTTCTCCATCTCCGAAATATATCATTTGAGCAAATGGAATAGGTCTATCACAGTCCTGTACATATTTGTTAACTAACTTATTATCACTAACTTTTGATATTCCTTTATTTATCATATACATGAACTGAGTCTTAGCTGTAAAATCTACTGCTACTCCAGGCCATTTGGCTATTCCATCTACATCATACATAAATGAACATGCATATATTTCTTTAAACTCTTTAGCTATAGAAGTTCCTTCTATCATTTCTTTCAGTCCAGAAGAATTGATATAATGTTCTACATGAACATTCATTGCTTCTCCTATCTTATTAATTCTATCGAACCATTCTAATACACCAGGGAATAATTTGATACTCTTGCCGAAATCTCGGAACTGTTTTTTCTTAATACTTACACCATTCTCACTAGCTTTATCTATCATTAATTTCATATAACAAAGAATATTACTAGCATCATTTTCTTCTACCATCTTGGTAGTTTCTCTCCAAAAATCATCCTTATTACCTATTTTAATAGCCTTGAAGAAATCATATTCTTGCATATTCTTTGGAGACAAAGTTCCATCGAAATCATAAATCAATGCTATAGTAGGTATTAAAATTCCTTTTTGTTGCATAATATCATCAATTTTATTATTTAAAAATTTATATATCTTTTATATAATAATTTTTTGTGTATCATTCCAATTAATCATTCTATCTGCTTCTTCTAAATTTATAAAATCAAAATCATCTAGTAAATTATTAAATTTCTTATAACATCTTGATAATCCATAATAGCTTTTAAAATACCTAGAAAAAGCATTTTCACCTCTAAAAGATTGAATTTCTTTTTCTGTTCTTTATCAAAATCTTTTATATGAAAGTAAGTCATAACATAATCACTATTATTCATTATAGATTTTATCTTATTATATGGGAATAAACGGAAATATCCTCCACCTGAATAAGCTATATCATGTTTCAATATTTTAGTTAAAGAGATCGGAAATTCTTTAATGCTAATTCCATTATATTCGATTATAGCAGGATGAGCAGTTTTATAACTAGGAAAACCTCCATAACTTCTTGTGGTTGGAAAAATAGAACAATCATAAAGAATTCCATTTTCAGCTAAAACTTCAAAAGCCCATTTATTCTGTTCAGTAATAGAGAAAGCTGGAGCTCTATAAGCAGTCACTTTACGTCCTATCAAATCTTCTATTATTTGAAGTCCTTTCTTTGTATCTTCTTCAAACTCTGCTCTTGTTGCATCCTTGAAAAAGTCATGGCTAAAGGAATGACATCCTATATGATGACCTCTATCAGCTATTTTTTTTACTACTTCAGGATAATCTTTAGCTAAAACGCCTAGACAAAAGAAAGTAGCTTTAATCTCTTTTTCGGATAGAATATCCAAAATTTGGCTTAAATATTTATCAAGACGAGGACGATAATCAGATTCTTTCTCACAACCTGAACTTTTATATCCCCACCAATCTTCTATATCAAAAGTAAGTATATTCATTTGTCTAACCTTTTTGGAATTTGTTTAATAACCTTTGCTGGCCTTCCTACAGCTATAGTCCATGCAGGAACATCTTTCGTAACTAAAGAACCTGCTCCAATTATTGCACCTTCTCCTATAGTAACTCCTGGCATTATTATCGTTCCAGTTCCTGTAGAACAACCTTTACAAAGCCTTATTTCACCTTTCTTATAAGGTAACTTAGCATAATCATCTCCAAAACAATAATTATTCAAATCTCTTTTATGGCATAATAAAACCGTTTTACCAGTAACATATGCATTATCCTCAATTGTTATTAAATCAGCATGCCCTGAATCAAGATATACATTAGCACCTATAAATACATTTTTACCTATTTTACAACCCACTTTCCTATAAACCCAAGGTCTTAACTTAAGAGGTTCCAAAGGCGATAATAGAAAAGAATTAGTAAAATATTTAATTAAAAATACATTTCTATAAGTTGTATAAACTTTATTAATTAATTTACTAAAAGTAACCTGACCATATTCTTCTTCGGAATAATTCAAACCTATTTTACAGAGAAAAAGATATGTTTTACTTAATTTTTTGTTCATAACTACACATTAAATTAATAATTATTTAATATACTAGCATAGAAGTTAGTTTTTTTGTCAAAAATCATTACTGTTTTCATCCATTTTTCATATAATAAACAATGGTAAATTGTATTAATATTAGAATTTTACTTAACATTTTTCTAGCAAGCTATCACGAAATTTAAGCAAACTATAAGCTTTATTATTTTGCACCTTCTCTCCATTTCTTATACAAAATATCTTACATATTTTTTATAATAGAAACTATTGATTTCACATCTTCATCACTAACCATAGGCCCACTTGGTAAACATAGTCCTATATTAAACAAACTTTCAGAAACTCCATTTACATAACTAGGTGAATCTTTAAAAACAGGTTGAAGGTGCATAGGTTTCCATAAAGGGCGACTTTCTATATTTTCTTTTTGTAGGGCTATTCTTAAATCTTCATATGTAAATCCAGTAATTTTAGAATCTATTAATATAGCTGATAACCAATAATCAGAATCAAAGTCAGAAGATGGATTTCGATGCATCTTTATACCTTCCATTTTTAAAAAGGCTTCTTCATATAAATTATGCAAATGTTTATGATGATTAATATGATCTTCTAATACAAACATTTGTCCACGTCCTATACCGGCACAAATATTACTCAATCTATAATTATAACCTATCTTTTCATGTTGATAATATGGAAAAGGTTCTCTTGCTTGTGTAGCATAGAACATTGTATTTTTTTTATCCTCTTCATTTTGACAAATCAAAGCTCCTCCACCTGAAGTAGTAATCATTTTATTACCATTAAATGACATAGTTCCGAATCTTCCCATAGTTCCACTTTGATGTTTTTTATATGTAGATCCAAGAGCTTCAGTAGAATCTTCTAAAATAGGAATATCATAACGATTAGCCACTTCTAATATTTCAGACATTTTCGGAGGCATTCCATATAAATATACAGGGATAATTACTTTAGGTTTCTTTCCTGTTACTTTTATACGATCTTTAATTGCCTCCTCCATTAATTTAGGATCAATATTCCAAGTATCTTTTTCAGAATCCACAAATACTGGTATAGCTCCCAAATAGGCTATTGGATTACATGAAGCAGCAAAAGTAAAAGATTGACAGATAACTTCATCACCCGCTTTTACACCCAATTGTATTAAAGCTAAATGTAAAGCTGATGTTCCAGAGGATAAAACTACTACATTATGATTATCTCCTAAAAACTTTTCTAAATCTTTTTCAAACCCATTAACATTAGGCCCTAAAGGCACTACCCAATTATTATCAAATGCTTCTTTAACATACTCCTTTTCCTTGCCACTCATATGAGCTAAACAAAGAAATATTGATTTATTTTCCATTTATTAATATTATAAATTTTCTCTATACAAAGGGAAAAATGTACTTTCTTTATTAAAATTTTTATCTTTTTCTAATCTTATTTTAATTAAAAAATCATAGACTTCTTTATTATAAACTTCTTTCCCTATAGAAAATTGTTCGTTAGAATTTCTATTAAAAGCTTTTTTAAATTTATAAAGACTATCTTCTCCAGATCCAACTCCTCCTCCTAAATGAAATGTTTTAACCCCTTGGCTAGAGCCCCAACATGCAGCTTTATATAATAATAAATTAGTAGGAGCTAATCTTCTATATTCATAAATTGAAGCAGATAAATGATAATGCATTTTATTATTAGCAAAAATAATTAAAGACATTGCTATTATTTTACCTTCATACTCAGCATAAAACATTTCATAATTATCATGTAAATCTTCATGTATAGATTTATAAAAAGATTGATCAAAATAGTAATAATCCTCTGCTTTATCATAATCCATTGTTGCATTATAAATTTTCATAAATGGATCAAAAAGAGACATATCTTTACTATGTTTTATAACCACACCATTTTTTTCAGCTTTTCTTATAACATTCCTATTTTTAGGTATAATATTTTTCCATATAATTTCTTTTGATGATAAATCCATAGATATAGTATTTCCAAGATTTATTACATTTGATATTTTCCCCATTTCTAAAGAATTCTTAATCATAGGATGATAGCGTACAAAGTTTGAAACTATATTTTCATGCTTCATAAAACTAATATAAGAAGTATTAAAATCTTTCAAATTAACATCTGTGATTTCTCCATCAAACAGAAACCCTCCATATCCGTAAGGTGATATTAAATCATAATATGTATTTTTTTTTAGGTCATTAGAAAAAATATTGCTTTTTGAAATATCCCTTTTCATAAAAACATAAATCGCTCTTAATCTTTCACTACTATAATATAATAAGCTAGCTTGACCATCACCATTTATTTCAAAAGCTTTTACATAACCACTAAGCCAGTATACATCGTAATTTGAAAAAGAAGATACTATTTCGTCCCATTTAGAATTTTTTATACTAAAAATGTTTATATAGCTCATTTTATACTAATAATTATTTTTTTAAAACTCTATTTATTATTTTAACTAAATCCTTCATATCATCTAAATTATATCTACCATCACAATGTATTGAAAGAAATATATTTAATTTCTTATTACAACTTACTGGAAGTTCCCATAAAACAGCAGGAAAAATTGATTTTTCTATTAATTTTTCCTTTAACCTATCTCTTTCACTTTCATTATTAAAAACTAAAACAAGAGAAAAAGGGGTCGTTGTTTCTATTTTTTCAGGAAGTAAAAAATTACAAAGATCTTTTAACGACTGAGTCAAAAAAGTCCAATTATTTTTTTTTATTTTATCCCACTTCGCCACATCAATTGTATTTAATAAAGCTAAGTTTATAGAACTCATGGCAGAAATGGGTAAATCAACAAACATCTCTTCAGTTTTAATATATAAATTTCTAAAATAATTTTTATTATTAAATTTACCATTTAAATACATCTTCTTCAATAACATAGCTGATAATCTCTTATAAACTAAGTTTTCATTTTCTTCTGTTGACAATGGATTTTTAGGTAATTTATTACCTTTAGGACTCCATAAAATACCACCCTCTGGCAAGGGAAGAGTTTTTCTTATAGAAGCAATACAATAATCAGCATCACTCTGCAAACACCAAGCAGAAGATAAATCATGTGAATGATCCTCAATCACGTCAACTGGAATCCCTATATTACTTCTAGTATCTCTCAATCCAAAATAATTTATTCGTAGTAAAACATCTTTCTCTTTAAAGGATAACCCTGATATTATAGATAGGTCATTTTGGGTCGGAAAATCTGAATAAAATAAAACTTCTATACCTGTTTTTATTATAGATTTAATTACATCGTAACAAAAATATTCAGGCATCCAAATTCGTAACCAACTATTATGAATTAATAAATTAAATAAGGCCTGCCTTCCATCAGCATAATACTGTAATTTTTGAGTCTTTTCTAACTGAAAATTGTAACTTGAAAAATCATTAATTAAGTGAAAATCAGAACCAAATTCTTTCATAATTATTTTTTTATTTTGTCCATAAAATGTAAATCATCTACATTTTTCATATTTTCTGCACCATTTCCAATATCTTTCTTTAAAAAGATATTTTTAATAGTTAAATATAATATTTTTATGTCTAGATAAAGACTTACATGTTTCACATACCAAACATCATAATCAAATTTTTTACTTAATTTAAGTAAATTACGACCATGAACTTGAGCCCAACCTGTTATTCCAGGTCTCACATCATGTCTTCTTAAATAATATTCAGGATATAAAGACAAATATATAACCAATAGAGGTCTAGGACCTATTAAAGCCATATCACCTTTTAATACGTTGATTAGTTGTGGAAGTTCATCTATAGAAGTAGAACGAATAAATTGTCCAGCTTTAGTTAAACGTTTTTTATCGGATAATAATTTACCATTATAATCTCGCTCATCAGTCATAGTTTTAAATTTAATTATCTTAAATATTTTTCCTTTTTCACCAGGTCTTTCTTGTTTAAAAAAGACTCCTTTCCCTTTATTAGCAACATGTAACCAACAGATTACAATTATTAGCAAAGGGGATAACATAATTAATAATATAAAAGAGATAAAGAAATCTATTATTCTTTTAACATACTTCTTATACATAATAGCTAAATATTTATTCTTCTAGCTGGATTACCCATTACTTTAGTATCAGGTTTAACATTTGAAACCACAATACTTCCCACACAAATAAAAGCATCATCACCCACTTTAATATTATGTAATACTACAGAACTACTACCTATAAAAACACGTTTACCTATCTTAGCAGAAGCTATATTAACATAAGCTGTAGTAGTAGAATAATCATCTATTATAGAATCTTGACCAATAGTAGAATTAGCAATATGTACAAATTTACCAATGCGTACACAATCACCTATTATAGATTGTCCTCCTATAACAGAACCTTCCCCTATAATATCATGTTCAGATATTATTACACCAGGAGCTATTATAGTGTCAAATTTAGCCCCTTTTACTTTTAATTTATTAGCTATTATTTCTTTAATTTTAGGTGAAGCTACTCCCATTACAAATATTTCATTTTCATGAGGTACCCAATCAGATATTGTACCTATGATATCATAATCGCATTCAATAGAATCTAAAGCATTTAAATTATCATCTATAAAACCTTTTATATTCCATTTATGTTCTATTTTATTTATCCTTTTAACATTATATAATGCTTCACGCCCAAAACCGCCAGCACCTACTATTATAAGATTGTTCATACTTATTTCACTTTAATTAATTTAGATATTACCATAGGTTCTGTTTTAAACAACATCGTTCCCCATGTAAGACCCAAACCAAAGGAAGATGCTAATAAAGTCAAAGGTTTCGTCATAGCTTGTTCTCTTAATCTTGCAACAATTAAGAAAGGAACAGAAGCACCTCCAGTATTTCCATATTGTTCAATATCCATAGGTACTTTTTCAATAGGCAAATCTAATTTCTTAACTAACCTTTTGATTATCGACTTATTAGCCTGGTGAATCAAAAAATAATCTATATCATTATCTTTATCAATGTTATATACTTGAAAAAAATTCTTTATGCTTTTACTCGGTTTAGAGATAGCAAAACCAAAAACTTCCATACCATCAATTAGTGCATCTATAGGTCTTCTAATAATTCCTTTTCCAAAATCATGATATATAAATGAATCTGGAGTCGCCGGCTCACGAAATTCTCCATGAGGAGTTATTAATGCCTTATAACCAGAACCATCAGTATTTAATTCTATAATCATAGGATTAGCATTTTCATTATATTCCAAAGCTATAGCTACTCCTGCATCACCAAATAAAGGGACTCTACTTTTGTCTTGTGAAGAACCCATTCTAGAAGCAGTATCTCCTACTAATAATAAAGTTCTTTTTACTGTACCGCTTTGCATTAAATTACCAGCTACTACCATACCATACATAAATCCGCAACATCCCATTGGAATATCCAATGTAAAAGTATTTTCAGATAAATTAAGTCTATGTTGTAATATACAAGAGGTAGGAGGAGTTCTGTAATCTCTAGTTACAGATTCAAAAATTAAACTATTAATAGAATCTTTATTCCAAGATAAATCTTTAAGTAATTGTTCTGCAGCAGAGAAACATAAATCAGAAGCACAAATTTTATCAGTAGCCACAGGCCTTTCTGCTATGCCTACAGATTTAATTAATAGTTTTGATTCTTCAGAAGTAAATAAATTTAAATCAGCATTTTTTACAATATTATCTGGTATAGAACCTGAAATACCTTTTATACTAACATTTTTAATATTCCATACAGCCATTACTTATAGTATTATTTTGTATTTTTTTAATATTTCTTTACCCTTTTCATATGAATTAAACTCCATAATATCTTCAGGGTCAAACATAATATCAAACTTTTCCTCTAGAGCATTAGTTATTGCTAACTGTCTTAAAGAATCCCAAAATTCTATATTTTTTTCAGTAAATTTTTCATTTAATTTATTTTCATCTACATCAAATACTTTTATAAAAGTATTATTATACAATTCAATATTTTTCATTTTTCTTATTTTTTTTAAATAACTAACCCACCATCTATTCTTAATGTAATACCCGTAACCCAAGAACTAGCATCCGATAGTAAATAGATAATACCATGAGCTATATCTATAGGTTTTCCATGTCTTCCTAAAGGATAATCTTTTAAAGTACTTTTTATTTGTTCTTCTTTCATAGTGTCACCTATGTGAATTAAAGGCGTATCTACTAGTCCAGGATTAACGGAATTTACTCTTATTTTCTTCACAGATAATTCCTTAGCACATGATTTCATCATAGAATTTAATGCCGCTTTACTAGCATCATAAATAGAACTACCTGATGTAGTTACGAAAACTCCCCCAACAGAAGAAACTAAAACTATTGAAGAATTTTTCTTAATTTTTTTATACTTGACTAATAATCTAATTAGCTCAATAGGAACAAAAAAATTAGAATTAAAAACTTTATCTAATTTTTTTCTATTATCAAAAATAAATGGAGAAACTAGTCTAATTCCAACAGAAATAACTAAACCATCAAATGGTTCTACTTCATCTACTAAACTCAATAATTCTTCTTTATTTAATAAATCTGCAATAACCATTTTATGATTACAACCTTCAAGAATATCTAAAGTATTTCTAAGTCGATCTTTATTTCTCCCACTAATTACAAGCTTGGCTCCTAATTTAGCACATTCAATAGCTGTTTCTTTTCCTATTCCTGAAGAAGCTCCAGCTATAAAAATATTTTTATTTTTTAAACTAAAAGGATTATACATAAATCATAATAAATTTCTAGATTTTAGTTTTCACCAAATTAAATAAATCTTGAATAGTATCTGAATTAATAATAGCATCTCCATTTACTATTACATCATATTCTTCATCTATCATACAAATTATAGATAAAGCCATTAAAGAAGACCATTCATCTAATTTTTTAAATATTGTATTATTACTAAATTCTGATATATCAGTTTCATCAAACTGATCAGCAAATTCTTTTACAAATTTTTTAATTTCCATTTTCATAAAATATTTTTATACAAATATAATAATAAATTCTATTAAGATAAATAATACTATTTTAAAACTTTAACATTCTAAAATAATGCTGAAATATTCTAAGGGATTTTAAAAATCATCTTTAAATTCATTGCCTTTTAGTTTAATAAACTATCAAATTAATACCACAAAATTCTTTAATGAATTTTTATTTGAGATCATTTTTATTAGATATAACAAATATATATAATTTTATTTTCCTATAGTAAATTATTTATTATGGACGGTTTAAAATCAGAATAATAAGTATCCCTAAGGATTTTTGGATTAAAAAAATTAACAAAAAATTCGAAGTCTTTTATATTTTTTAAATAATAAAAAACTTCATCATCAGCTTCAGATATTTTTCTAATCTTAATTCCATTATAATTTATGCGTCCTACTACTTTACCTATACTGATAGCTTCATACAAAACTGAAGAATTTTCTCCTAAAACATATTTATAAGAATTTAAAGCGATAAAAATTTCTTGCAAATTATCTACTATATTTAAATTCTTTATTGAATCAACTTTATTTATTTGTTTTAAATTATAACTTTCTTTAGGATGACATCTGATATCAAAATTATACTTTGGATAAGCTACAGCCAAATCAATTGTAGTACTTAGAATTTTTTCAGTAATATTAGGAGATGAAATAACTAAAACATAATTTTTTTTAATCTTATTATCCATATGTTTATATATTAAACTCTTATAAGCCCATCCTATATTAATAATCTTATTAATAGGAATTCCGAATTTAGAATTACGCCAGATTTCACCAAAAGTTAACATATAATCTGGATCAATTATTTCATCATAATTACCAGTATATAATACAGTATCACCTAACACAGCTCCATGCTGGAATTCATAAACAGGTATTCCCAATTTATGAGCAGCTACTATTTGAGGTATAAAATCATTTCTTACAACAATAAATAATCGTTTAGCATTAATATGTTTATATAAAAAGGTCCACATAACCATTAAAAGCCAGAATTCCATATATATAATATGAAATCTTAACAAATCTTTTCTATTTAAAGAAAAAATTTCTGAGCATTGTTTAAATAAACTATTAACACATTTAAATCCTTTAGTAAAAGGATAAAAAAAGGAATAAAAGAACATAAACATACGTGATAATGCATATATTAAATCAACATGGTAACATAAATCTTTATTAATGCGATTTTTTTTAAAAAATTTAGTAAAAGAAAATACACAAAGACAAGAATTTTTAGATAAAAGAGATTCTTTTATTACTGGATCAGTAAATTTATCTAAATATTTATTATTTATTTTTTGTAACCTCGGATATGGAAAAATAACATTTTCAAAAGTTTTATGACTTATAAATAACTTTATAATATCAAACATAGAGAAAAAAATATGTCTTATACCTACTATAATTTTAACTGAATAATTCTTTTTTTTTGAATATCTAATAACAGACAATTCTTTTTTCAAAAATTTATCACGACAATAACGCCTATATAATCTCCAAATAGAAACACCATTAACTTTATAATCAGTAAGATTTAAGCTATTTTCAATATCTAATAACTCTTGTAAATATTTTGCCATAATATTTTTTGCTTAATGTAATATTATTTTCCCTGCTTCATTCCTTTCAATATGATCTACATAAAGCACTTCTATATTTTTTTGAAATAATTTAGTTTTTTCTACAATAAAGCCCTTTACTAATTCTGTTATATCTTTATTAGTTATCATTACTTTAAGCAAATCATCATTTCCAGAACACACACAATCAATTGCAAAATTAGATTTAACTAAATATTCTACTTCATCTAATCCTATACGTAATCCATATATCTTCAGAAAACGTTTCATTCTACCGATAATATAATAATAACCTTCACTATCACGATGAACAATATCACCTGTATGTATGATACCATTATTTTCATCACCTTTGATAAAATCATCTTCATTTATAGCATATCCTAAAGTTACATTTTTACCACGATATATCATTTCACCTTCAGTTTCTCCTTCAAATGTCTCATTTCCCTTAGCGTCAATAATAGAAAGTTGTCCATTAGGAATAGCTTTACCTATACTACCTATTTTTTTAGAGGCCATTTCTGGTTCAAGAAATGTCATCCTTGCAGTACCTTCTGTTTGCCCATAAGTAGGAATAAATTTTTTATTATTAGACGATGCATATTCACAACATTTTTTAAATAATTCAGTATTTAATTTACCACCGCCTTGTGTAATAATTTTAAGATCAGGTAATTCCATTCTAAAAAAACGTAATTTTTCTAATATTTCATAACTGAATGGTACACCTGTAAAACTTGTAATTTTATCATTTTTAAGAGTATCCCAAAATGCTTTATCTGTTAATGCTTTTTTAGATAAATATATACGGGCTCCAGCATAAAGATGACTGGTTATTACTGACAATCCCATAGTATAATGCATGGGTAAAATAGCGATGGGTCTATCTGATGGAGTTATTTGAAATAACTCAGCTACATTACGAGCATTTGCTTCAATATTCTGATATGAATGTCTTACTAATTTAGGGCTCCCTGTAGATCCAGATGTGGGTAATAACAATGACAAATCTTTATATAATGGAGCTGACGATAATCCAGTATCAATTAATAAATATTGATAATTTTCATAAATCACTTTACCTCCGAATAAATTTACCATATCTTTTGGAATCCATAAATATTTAGGATTATACATCTTATAAAAACGACCATAAAGAGCTTTATCTGTATTTCTACTAATTATAAGTGGAACTATCCTATTAGTTAAGGCAGAAACATACCCTAATAATGATCCAATACTATTTTCTGCAAAAATAAATATCAAGGTTCTTTCAGAAAGAACCTTTGATATTTTTTTTGAAAAATCACATAAATCACCATATGTTACATATTCTTTGTTATCATCAACTACTGCTACAGTGTCTTTATTTTTTTTATCTAATTCTAGAAACATAAATATTATTTTATTGCAAATTATTAATTCTTTATATCTATTACTTTAGGATTATTAAGTATTAAAATGAATGAGTGAAATATTTCCTTTATTTCTTTTTTATTTAATAAAAGATAAACAAGAAAAGGAATAAACATAATATATTTTAAATTGATTATAGTTACAATTATAGCTACTAAAAACGGTATTAATATCCCTTGTGGAAAAACTTCTTTTATTATTATTCTAAATTTAATAGAAGTTTTCAATTCTTTTCTACCAGAAGAGATAGTCAAATAAGCATATAATAAATAAGTAATAAGAGTAGCTAGGATAACATAACTATAATCTACTTGAAATCCTTTTACTAGGAGGAGAGCAATAATAATATTAACAATTAAACAGATTAATGAATTTCTGGCTATAACTTTTTCCTTGTTCCTAGCCATTAAAAATGAAATGAAACCATATGAATTAGAATATAAAACAACTGCTAAAGAACTTAAATTTATTACTTTTAGAGTACCTGAATATTGAGGTAATATAATAATAAATAAAGGGAAAAATATCATAGCAAAATATATTATTCCATGAGATAAATACATATAATTTATTCTAATAGTATTCATAGTACCTTCTATAATATTTTTATCTAAAGAATCAAACTTATCTATTAATTTAGGCATAATTAAAGCAGAAAATGCAGATAATAATAACATTGCAGCATTTGCCAATGTATATGCAAAAGTAAAATAACCAAATTCTTCTATTGAATAATATAATCCAACTATAGTTTTGGTAGAAAGAATAATCAAATAAAAACAAAGGTTATAAATAAATAAATGGATACCTTTACTAACAATCTTTGACATTTTCTTTCTTTTCACTTTTCCTTTAAAAGAAATGGTTCCACCAGAAATAAATATTATTAGGGATATTATATGTGCTAATATATATAGACCAATTAATAAATTAATTAATTCTTTACCTTTAGCAAAAAAGATTCCAATAAAAACTAAAACTTGTAATAAAGTTTGATAAAAAGTAAACTCAAACATTTTACCTTTAACCCTACTGACTTTAAGAAAGTAATCATTAAAATACTGAAATACAGCAATAATACATATAAAATAGAATAATTTATCTAAATGGTATTTCCCAAAAACCGATATTCCAAAGAAATAATAGTAAAAACCGATAAATACTGCGATTAATGATATAATCCCAATAATTACCATCGCAGATTTTTCATAATCATCTCTTTCATTTTGTTCTTTATTCTGTACTAAAAGAACAGTAATAGAATTTCCTATACCTAGATTAATTAATTTAAAATAATGCAATAACAAAGTAATAAACCCCCATATTCCCAAATAATAAGGTCCCATTCGAGCAGCAATTATCATTGAGGAAAGAAAAGTTAAGAAATACACTAAATATCTAGTTCCCATATAAATGAAAACCTTATTCGAAAATAGTTTTTTAAAAAAGATTAAAAACTTCATTAATTATTAAAATAAAATTTATTCATTTATTATATTGAAGCACATCCATCTACACCTAATATCTGACCAGATATATAATCAGCTCTATCTGATGCAAGAAAAGAACATGCATTCGCTACATCCCTTGGTGTTCCTAAACGACCTAATCCTATTTTAGCTATTCGAGCATCTATTTTATCTCCATTAGCCTCATAAAGTTCTTTAAATCTTTCTGTTTTAACAATTCCAGGTGCTACTGCATTAACTCTAATCCCTTGTGGTGCTAATTCTTTGGCAGAAGATTTTGTGAAAGAGATAATAGCTCCTTTAGTCGCAGAATAAGCAGATTGTCCAGCTGATCCTAAAACAGCAGTTACAGAAGCTATGTTCACAATAGAACCACGACCTTTTTTTGCCATGAAACGAGAAACTAATTGAATCATTTCAATTACTGCTATTACATTTACTTTAAACATAAGTTCTGTTTCAGGACGAACTATCATTCCTATTTTTCTATTGAATACTACACCTGCATTATTCACCAAAACATCAATACGTCCTTCACTTTTATAAACATAAATAAATGATGATTTCATTATAGAGGCATCAGTAACATCAAAATAAAGAGGTACTACTTTAGTGTTATATTTTTCTGAACAAGAATTCGCCCATTCTGTCATACTACCTTCTATACGATCACAAGCATAAACAATAGCACCATCTGAAGCAAATCGTTCGACTATAGATTTACCAATGCCTTGGGCTGCACCAGTAATAATACAAACTTTTTGTTGTAATAATCTTTCCATATTTTTAATCTTCTAATTTTTATTAAGAATATAATTAGAATTCTATATCATACTTTTTAGATAACAATTGTATTCCAGTAAAATAAGAAGTTAAAGATAATGAATCATCAGTATCAAACATAACATCAAAATTATCTTCTATACTAACTATCAAATTTAATTGATGAATAGAATCCCAATTACTTACAATATCTCGAGTAAATTGTTCATTAAGTTTAGATTCTTCCACAGAAAACACATCGGTAAAAATCTTTTTATATTTTTCTAAATTTTTCATAAAAATATTATATTTTAAATTATATAGTAAAACTTCCTTCAACTCCTAAAACTTGTCCTGTAACATATTTTGAACGATCTGAAGCAAAAAATGTATAAGCATCAGCAATCTCTTCTGGAGTAGCTAATCGCTTCATACCTACATTTTCCAATTTATCTTCAAAACGTCCTTTTATTTCATTAAGAAAACGCTCAGTAGCCACCATCCCTGGAGCTATCGCATTAACTCTTATATTATATTCTGCCAACTCTTTTGCCGCAGATTTAGTTATAGATAATACAGCTCCTTTAGTAGCAGAATAAGATAATTGACCCTTAGCTCCTTTTACCCCTACAATACTTGCCATATTTATTATCGAACCATTTTTTTGTCTTATCATAATTTTTGATACTAATTGCATTAAATGAATAAGTGCAATAACATTAACTTCAAACATTTTACGTAATTTTTCAAAATCTATTAATGACAATAATTCATAGGTTATAATTCCAGCATTATTGACTAATACATCTATCCTCTTTTGTTCTTTTTTTATTTGTATTATTGCTTTTTTCGCTTCATCAAAATCGCAAATATCAAAATATAAAGGAATAACCTTAGTCTTATATTTTTCTGAAATAATCTTAGACCATTCATCCATTTTTCCATATTTAAGATCATTTACGTAAACAATAGCACCATCTTTAGCAAATTTTTCAGCAATAGATTTTCCAATACCTTTTGCTGCTCCAGTTATTAAACAAACCTTGTTTTCTAAAAGTCTTCTCATTTTATTTTATTTAGATTTTCTGTTTTTTCTTTTTTTCATACTCATGTTGACATACTATAGACGCCATATACAAAATAAAAAATATATAGGGATAATATAACATCCATGAACGATGTAAAAATATAAGTCCCGCAGCACATAAAAGAGGTATTCTCATTTTCATTGGACATAATAAATTTGATAATAATATAGATAAAAGAGACAAAATCAATCCTATTATACCTATATTTAATATCATTCCTCTATAATCAGATAAAATCCAAGCATCATCTTGAATATTTGCTCCATATAATAAATTATTTGAGTTATGAATAAATTGTTCATAATAATAAATACCTTCAAAATTTGTTCTTTCATCTAAAGCAGATTGAATAGTTCCTGTATTAAGAAAAGTATCTACTATATCTTTCATATTTCGTTCATATATTAGATAATATATTGTATCCTGAATATAATTTGGTAATAATAAATAAATAAATAATAGAATTAATAAAAAAAGAATAAATACTCTAATAGTTTTCAACACTTTATGATTAGTAATCATATAATAAATTTCAGCAATACCTGCAATAATAAAAAAAGTGAAAGAGAAAGTACATATTCCACATACAACTAACCAATAATTAATTTTCCTACCACTTAATTTATCTATTAAATATACAAAACCGAGTATAATAGAAAAATGTCCTGGTTCAATCAACATTCCACACGCTCTCATACTATTAAGTATATTACCATTAGATTCAGTCACAAAAAATATATATACACGATATACTAGGTTTCTTCTGATATGCAATGCGGATTGTGCAGGCAAATCATAATGAGGAATATAATTAATCAAAGGAGTGAAAGTGAGAATTGTTATAATAGATGAACCTATGGCATAAAATATAATAATTTTTCTAAATATTTTGTATATATTACGAATATCCCTTTTAGGCCAACATAACATAAATAACATTGGCAAAGAAAAAGTAAAAAATTGTGCAAACATTACCTTCAAATACTGGTTCTTCACAATTGTTATAAATATATAATAAATTGTAATAATTATGAAAAACCAAATATTTTGTTTGTATAATTTTAACTCTTTTGACCAGAAAAAAAATAAAGTGGGAATAAATACAAGAAAAGCAGAAATAGCACGAATTATCCATTCATAATCATTCCATAAATAAAAAGATCTTAATACTGTAAAAAGCCAAAAACAGCCAATAATAGCAATTATAGTGTCATTAATTGGTGTTATTCTCCGGGGTATATTTTCATCTTCTAAGCAAGTATTAATTGAATTTATCATCCTAAATCTTGTTTATTTAATATATCACCTCTCTTTATTTTTCTACTACTAATTTTACCAATAATAATATTCATATATCTAGGAGATAATCCAAATCCAGGTCTATATGAACCTATATTATCTATAGTAAAAAATTCTCCCTCATCTATATCTTTTTTAGCATATAATGATCTCCTCTTATTACGCTGTTTATCTGTTATATCGTACTTAACATTACCAAGGATTCTTTCTACATTTCTAATGTCTTTTACCATCTGTTTAAATTCTGCTGGTTCCATAGAAAAAGCAGAATCAGGCCCTCTATTAGAACGGGAAAGTATAAAATGTTTTTCAACGATTTCAGCACCTAATGATACAGCTACTAAAGGTAAAAATCCTCCCATAGTATGATCTGAAACACCCACTTTTACACCAAAACGTTTTTTCATATCCGGAATGGTTAAAAGATTAGCATCTTCATAAGTAGCTGGATATGCTGAAGTACATTTTAATAAGGCTATTTCATGATTATTTTCTTTATAACAAGTATCTAAAGCAAGTTTAATATCACTTTCATCACCTACCCCAGTAGAAATAATTATAGGCTTATGTTTCTTAGCCACATATCTAATTAAAGGAATATCATTAATTTCAAATGAGGCTATCTTATAAAGAGGAACATTCATTGATTCCAAAAAGTCAACCCCATTTAAATCAAAAGGTGTAGAAAAAAAATCTAATCCGAGTTTTTTAGCTATTTGTTGCAATTTAGGTTGCCATTCATAAGGAAGAGCTCCTCTTTTATATAAATCATATCTTTTAATACCATCCCATAAACCACCTTTGATCGGTCCAAAATATTCATTATCCACATCCATAACTAAAGAATCTGGAGTATATGTTTGTATTTTAACTGCATCAGCACCTGACTCAGCCATAGCTTCTAATGTTTTTACAGCAAGATTAAAATCATGATTATGATTAGCAGAAAGTTCTGATACTATATACGTTTTACTCATAATAAATTTGTTCATTTATTAAATAAAGATTCGAAATTTACTTATTTTAGAATATTTCACAAAATCTCTTAATAAGGTTTTGTGAGAAAGATTATTAAAATCTTTTTTAGAGGCATACATTATTATATATTTTATTCCATTTATTTCTTTATTCACTTCATTTTTACCTCCAAAAAATGAAAAAATTAAACAAGCATTAATATTTGCTTTAAGTACATAACCAATAATAATTTCAAGACCCAAAACATTATAATAAAAATAACGATAATGAAAGTTAAAAGATAATCCAATTCCACTATTTAAAAAATTAGGATTTATATAATAACCAGATTCAGCAAATCCTGTTTTAAAATTAATATTTCTTAAATTAACTACGCCAAATGGTTTTTCTCCTTTGTATACTATCCAATAATAAATACTATCTTGATATTTTAAATTTTCTAAAAATTTTAGATGATCTTCAAATTTTATTATAGAATTATTAGACATCCATTTACGAACTCGTTCATCATTTCTCCAATCACATACCATTATTTTTTCTTCATCTGATAATGCTATGAAATTTTTAAATGAATAATCATCTATCTTATATATATTATTTCTTTCTATTTTAATCATAAACTTTTAAACAACCCTAAGTATTTATTCTCTAATTCATCAAATGATTTTTTATGTAATTTTTGTGTATAAGATTCTAAATCATTTAAATATAACAGTAATTTTTTCTTCATTTCTGGAATTAACAAATTAGATAAACCTAGTACTAAATTTTCCTTGATTAAATATTGGTACATTTTTTTTTGGTTTTCCACATAATACCCACAAATTACTGGTATCTCACATGATAAGGCCTCACTAGAAATAGTACTAGAAGATGATATTAAACATTTAGAATTTGTTAATGTTCTTACTATTTCTTCAGCTGAAACATTAATATGACATTTCACACCCTTATTTTCTAATAATGTAAAACGATCTTTTCCAAAATTATCTGTGGCTATTAAATGAATCTCATCAAATTTGTATGAATCTTGGAGAATATTAACAAATTTTTCAGTTAACATAAATTGATCAGTACCCCCAAAACATATTACAATATTATTTTTCTTATTTATTACTTTTCTTTTTATTTCTCTAAAAGGCTTTCTAAGAATAACCCAATCAATTCCCAAATAAATTTTTGAATATGGTTCTACTGAAAAAACACTTTTATCATTTTCAGCCATACTTATTAAAACATCAGAATAATAATGTCTATCATTAGCCCCTATACAAACTAATTTACATCCTTTATATTTTATTTTCTGTTGATAATCAGAAGTAAAAAAATAGTTATCTAAAACTACTGTTTCTTCACCATCTAAATATTCTAAAAATTTTTGAAATTTAGAATCATCATTAGGTAATTCTATATAACTACAAATCTTTTTTATTTCAGTTTTTTGATAATCCGAAGGAGTTTGAGTAAAAAAAGTACAATCAAAGTTATTTTTAAGCATATCAGCCAATGCTAGACATCTAGTAAAATGTCCAAAACCTATTTTTTTATCAGCATCAGCTCTAAAATATATTTTTTTTTTACTTGTTATCATTTAATAATGAATATTTTAATTCAGCTAATTTCCAATCTACCTCAGTATCTATATCTTGTACTTGAAGATCATTTAATATTATAGCAGTTTTTTTAATATTACCAGACATCCATAATTTTACTTTATGCCAATAAAAAGTACCAGTATCATGATATAATTTTTCTAAATCTTGACTACGAGATCTAGAATATTCTGGCCATTTCATAGACATTGTTCCTTCAGCATTTATTTGAAGACAACGTTGTATAGGATAAGAGAAAGCTACTATAGGATAAACTGTAGAATATAGATTTGACGATAATAATTTATCATAACCAAAATTAAGTAAATCAGGTGTAATAAGTGGAGCTGTCGCTAAAATACAACATACATTGTCATATTCGATTCCTTGTTCTTTATAAGTATTGATAACTTCTTTTATTACATCATTTAAAGTAGCATAATCATTCGCTGTTTCTTTGGATCTTAAAAATGGAACATCAGCTCCATATTTTTTTGCTACTTCTGCTATTTCATCATCATCAGTAGAAACCATCACTTTATCAAATAATCCACTATTTATAGCAGTTTCTATAGAATAAGCGACTATGGGTTTCCCCATAAAAAATTTAATATTTTTATGGGGAATTCGTTTACTTCCACCTCTAGCAGGAATTATTGCTAAATTTCTCATTGTTTAATGAATTCAATAACTTTATCAATAACATACTGTTGCTGTTCATCGGATAAAGTAGGGAACATAGGTAGAGCTAAACAATGTTGATAATATTCTTCTACCACAGGTAAATCACCTTCTTTATTACCAAATCGTTTATAATAAGGCATTAAATGTAATGGATAATAAAGTACTTGAGAGTATATTTCATTTTCATGTAAAAAATCATATAATTCTTTACGCTTCTCTACTTGTATAAGATATAAATGATAAGCATGATAAACCTTATCACTCACATATGGTGTTTTTATTTCACTATACTGAGAAAATGCTTTATTATATTTATCTACTAATTTATGTCTAATTTCTACATTATGACGAGCTCTTTTTAACTGAGAAGATCCTAATGCAGCTTGAAAATCAGTAAGTCTATAATTAAATCCTAATTCTTGCATTTCATAATACCAACCTCCATCATGACGAATTAACTTTTTAGGATCTTTAGTAATACCATGAGTGCGATATAATGAAGCTATATCATAGTATTTCTTAATATTAGTGGCTAACATACCTCCTTCACCACATGTAATATGCTTAACTGGATGAAAAGAAAACACTGATATATCAGCGTATTGGCAATTGCCACAATATTGTTTAACCCCTTTACTATCTATAAAATAGCCACCAGGAGCATGACAAGCATCTTCAAGAATCCACATTCCATATTCATCTGCTAATTTTCTAAAAGATTCCATATCAGTAGGGTATCCAGCATAATCCACTAAAACCATACCTTTATAAGTACCTTTAGGAGAAGCTTCTAAAACAATTTTAAGTTTGTTTATATCCAAGAGATATGTTTCTTTATCTATATCTACAAATTTAATATTCCCCCCACAAAAACGGACACAATTAGCACTAGACGCAAATGTCATAGGAGTACAAATAACATTATCTCCTTCTTTTACCCCTAGAGCTACTACTGCAAGATGCAAAGCTGAAGTAGCATTAGATATGGCAGATGTATATTTAACATCTACATATTTAGCAAACGATTTTTCAAATTCAATAATAGCAGGTCCACAAGTCAAATAATCAGATTTAAGAACTTTATTAACTGCAGCTATATCTTCATCTGAAATATATTGATGACCATAAGGAATAGGTTTTTTTATCATTTTACTTGGAAATTAGGATCTACATATTTTCTTATTTTTTCTCTCAAAGACTCTATCGTTTCCCATTGGTCATTATTATCTGAACTATAATGGAAATCATTAGGAACAAATTTAGCATTATGGTGTTCTACATAAGATTCTCTAGTATGATTATATGATACAGAAGGTAAAATAGCATAATATTTACCTAAATCTAATGTGTTTAGAGCATCAGTCCTTGTAATCATTTCCTCATGTAATTTTTCACCTGGTCTTATCCCCATTTCTTTAACAGGCATATTAGGAGCTATAGATTTGGCTACATCTTCTATTTTGTATGATGGTATTTTAGGAATGAAAATTTCGCCTCCTAAATGATGAGCTATAGCATACATCACTAAATCCACTCCAGCTTCTAAAGAAATATTAAATCGTGTCATTCTTTTATCTGTAACAGGCATAAATTTAGCTCCCTCATCTCTTTTCTTAACGAAAAATGGGATAACAGATCCACGACTACCCATTACATTTCCATAACGAACAACAGAAAATTTAACATCTCTAGACCCTTTCATATTATTAGCAGCTATAAATAATTTATCACTGGTTAATTTAGTAGCTCCATAAAGATTTATAGGAGCACAGGCTTTATCAGTAGAAAGAGCTACTACATGCTGTACACCACAAGATAACGCAGCACGAATCACATTTTGTGCACCAAAAACATTGGTTTTTATACATTCTTCAGGATTATATTCCGCAGTATCTACTTGTTTAATAGCAGCAGCATGAATAATAACATCACAACCTTCACATGCTTGTTTTACTCTTTCTTCATCACGAACATCACCAATAAAATATCTCATTTGAGGATATTTTGAATGAGGATATTGCTGCTGCATATTATATTGCTTTAATTCACCACGAGAAAATATTACTATTTTTTTTACTCTTGGATAATTATTTAAAATAATCTTCACAAACATTTTACCAAAAGAACCTGTACCTCCGGTAATCAATATAGATTTGTTATTTAACATTGAAATTTATTTATTATATGATTTTAATCTATTAATATAAATATAACTTAATAAGATTTTACAAAAAACAATAATTATACTTATAAAAAACCTCCTGAGTCACATCTCACCTTTTCCAAATTTAGAAATAATTTAGTAAAATAAAGGTCGAAGTTCTTCAGTTTTGAAGTTAACAAAAGTACTAATATATTCCTTTTCTCACAAATAATAAGGAGCAATTACTTTTAAATAATTACTCCTTATTTTATACCTTTTGATTAATATTTAATTAATCTTGTATTATTCAGTCATATACCTATTAATATAACCTACATGCTTATCACTTTCACTTTCGATAAATTCTATATAATGATTAGCAGAATCCATGAATAATGCCTCATTATTATGAGCATCAATTAACATTAGGTGAGCCATGATCTGATTTCCTGCTAATTCTACTAGTCTTCTAGCCATTAAATCTAAAAGATCCTGATCCTTAACATCTACTATTTTTCCTACTATTTCAGAGTAAGCTTCTTTCATCCTCTTAAGAGCATTTAATAACTTAATCTCTTTTTCTTTCGTACAGAATTTTTCAGCCTCAGCCTCATAATTATTAATCTGTGCTAAATATGAACCATTCGTCACATATCTGATAGCAGCCACTACTTGAAGCTGAGTAGTACCTTCATAGATAGAAGTAATTCTAGCATCTCTATAAAGTCTCTCACATAGATATTCTTTCATAAATCCAGATCCACCATGAATCTGAATAGCATCATAAGTGTTTTGATTAGCATACTCACTACCTAAGCCTTTAGCTAAAGGAGTAAGACTATCAGCTAACTTAGAATATTTCTTCATTTCCTTCCTTTCCTCTGGAAGAAGTTTTCTTTCTCTAGATATATCCTGTAAAGCCTTATAAATATCTACAAATCTCGCAGTTTCATAAAGAATAGCTCTATTAGCATCTAACTTAGCTTTAATATCTTTAATGATATTTTCTACAGGTTTGAAATTATTTATAGGAGTACCGAACTGTTTTCTTTCTTTAGCATAAGCTATAGCTTCATAATAAGCAGCCTGAGATATACCTACAGACTGAGCAGCTATACCTAATCTAGCACCATTCATTAATGCCATTACATATTTGATAAGACCTAGCTGAGTTTCACCTACGATCTCACATTTAGCATTCTTATATACTAATTCACAAGTGGGAGATCCTTTAATACCCATCTTATTTTCTATACGACGAACATCTACTCCACCATCCTTCTTATCATATACGAACATTGAAAGTCCACGACCGTCATGAGTGCCTTCTTCTGAACGAGCTAATACCAAATGTATATCTGAATCACCGTTGGTAATAAACCTCTTAACACCGTTTAATCTCCAGCATTCATTTTTTTTATCAAAAGAAGCTTTTAACATAGCTGCCTGAAGATCTGAACCTGCATCAGGTTCTGTTAGGTCCATAGACATAGTTTCACCCTTACAGATTCTTGGAAGGAATCTATTATGCTGATCTTCATTTCCGAATTCATATAAGGTCTCTGCACAGTCTTGTAATCCCCATAAGTTCTCAAATCCTGCATCTGCACGAGATACCATATCAGCAGCCATAATATAGGGTGTAATAGGAAAATTTAATCCACCAAATCTTCTAGGCAAAGCCATACCAGAAAAACCTGCTAGTCTAGTAGCTTCTAAATTTTTCTTAGTTCCTTCTGCATATTCTACTCTACCACATTCACATTTAGGACCATCTTTATCTACAGATTCAGCATTTTCTGCTATCACATCTCCACATATCTCACCTACTATTTCTAATACTTGATCATAAGAATCCATAGCATCTTCGAAGTCTATAGGAGCATAATCAAATTTATCCTTATTTGTATAATTTCTTTCTTTTAATTCACAAATTCTCTTCATTAGAGGATGTTGCAGATGATATTTTAATTCAGGAGTATCTTTATAAAAGTTTGCCATCTTATTTGCTGTTTTGTTTATAGTACTTAATCATTTTAGGAATAACATCCTCTACATTAGCATTGATTACATAATCTGCTATTGAGTTAATAGGAGCATCCTTATCATTATTGATTGAAATAATTATGCCAGAATCTTGCATTCCTGCTATATGTTGTATCTGACCTGAGATACCACAAGCTATATATAACTTAGGTCTAACAGTTACTCCTGTCTGACCTATCTGAAGATCATCATTACAGAAACCTGCATCACAGGCAGCTCTAGAAGCACCTACCTCTGCATGAAGTTCATGAGCTAAATCATATAAAAGATTAAAGTTACACTTACATCCCATACCATATCCACCTGCTATTACTATAGGAGCACCAGGGAGATTATGTCTAGCTTCTTCTACATGTCTTTCTATTACATTTACTAGATAATCTGTTTCAGAAACATAATCAGATACTTTATGAAGAATGACTTTTCCTTTATAATTAACATCTAATATTTCCTTTTTCATCACACCTGCACGAACAGTAGCCATCTGAGGTCTATTCTTAGGATTTACTATAGTAGCTACTATATTTCCTCCGAAAGCAGGTCTTATTTGATAAAGAAGATTATCATAATGAATATTATTCTTATTATCATCATATTCACCTATTTCTAAAGAAGTACAGTCTGCTGTTAATCCAGAAGTTAGAGAAGCTGAAACTCTAGGTCCCAAGTCTCTACCTATTACAGTAGCACCCATAAGACATATTTGAGGTTTTTCTTCCTTGAAAAGATTTACTAAGACTGCGGCATGAGGCATAGAAGTATAAGGAGCTAATCTTTTATCATCGAACACATGTAATACATCACATCCGTATGCTAATATTTCTTTTTCTATTCCTTTTAGATTAGAACCACATACTATAGCTTCTAATTTTACATTTAATTGGTCAGCCAGTTTACGACCCTTGGTCAATAATTCGAGACTTACATCTGCGATTTTTCTTCCTTCTATCTGGCAATATACAAATACATTGTTCATATCTTATTATCCTATAGTATGGTTATCTAATAATTCTTTCATAAGTACATCTATATCTTCGTCTGAATCACTAAAGGTTTTAGATTCTTTAGCTTTGAACACGATATTCTGTACTGCTTTTACTTTAGTAGGAGAACCTGTAAATCCACATTGTTCTACATTTGCATCTACATCAGCAGCACTCCATACATGAAATTCAGTACGTTTATTTTTCATTAATAATTTAGCATTACGGGGTCTACATGAAGCTGCAGAACCATTTACAGTAACGACTATAGGTAATGGAGATTCTACAGTTTCTACTCCCCCATCTATTAATCTTTTAACTTTAATATGCTTAGCATCTAAGTCTAATATTTTTTCAGCATATGTAATTTGAGGTAGCCCTAACTTAGTAGCTATCTGAGGACCTACTTGAGCAGTATCACCATCTATAGCTTGTCTCCCACCTAATATTATATCTACTTTACCCAGTTTTTTAATGGCTTGAGCTAAAGCATATGATGTAGCTAAGGTATCAGCTCCTCCTAGCACTCTATCAGTAAGAAGATATCCATCATCAGCTCCTCTATAAAGTCCTTCTCTAAGAACGGCAGAGGCCTTAGGTAATCCCATAGTTAAAAGAACAACTTTAGTTCCGGGAAATTTATCTTTAATTCTAAGAGCCTGCTCTAAAGCATTAAGATCTTCAGGATTAAAAATAGCAGGCAAAGCAGCACGATTTACCGTACCTTCAGCAGTCATAGCATTAGGACCAAGATTCTTAGTATCAGGCACCTGTTTCGCTAGAACCACAATGTTAAATTTCGTCATATAATTTTCACTTAATTTTAAGATGCAAATATACTAATTTTTCTCAGATGAACAGATTCATCATTTAACGTATTTTGCAAATACAGAACTTTAGCTTTTAAACTCTGGAATAAGTTTTTTCATACTAGCTACAGTATTTCCTCTTTTCATGGTATTAGATACTTTAAATAAATAATCCATCTCGGAACATACTTTTGCATAATCATACTTTCTTACAGTAGTTATAAATATTTTATTATTGGATGTGGGGTTGGTCGTTTCTTTATTACTCAAAAATTCTTCGTACACTTTTTCTCCATGTCTTAATCCTATGATATCTATATCTATATCCTCACCTAATTTAAGGCCAGCTAAATCTATCATATTTTTAGCCAAATTTAATATTTTAACTGGACGTCCCCTATCAAAAACAAATATCTCATTTTCTTTACCAATAGCTGCAGCTTCTAATACTAATTTACAAGCCTCTGATATCGTCATAAAATACCTTACGACATTAGTATCAGTAACAGTTACTGGTCCACCTTTTTTAATTTGTTTTCTAAATAACGGAATCACAGATCCACTAGACCCTAAAATATTTCCAAATCTAGTAGTAACAAATTTAGTGCTACCTATAACATCTCCTTTAATTATTGCACTACTTAAACTTTGGACATATATTTCAGCTAATCTTTTAGAGGCTCCCATTACATTTGTAGGATTAACAGCCTTATCAGTAGATATCATTACGAATTTTTCTACCTTATACTGAACAGCTAAATCAGCAAGTATCTTAGTACCGAAAACATTAACATTAATAGCTTCACATGGATTTAACTCCATCATAGGAACATGTTTATAAGCCGCAGCATGAAAAATGATATTAGGAGAATATCTTTTAAATACATATTCTATTTCATTTTTCATTCTTACATCAGTAATAATAAATTGTTTTTCACATTCTGAATGAATATTCCTAAGTTCAAGCTGCATATTATGCATCGGAGTTTCTGCATTATCCACCAAAATTAACTTTTGTAAATTATAATTTAATAATTCTCGACATATCTGACTTCCTATAGATCCACATGCTCCAGTAACCATCACTACCTTATCATTGAGAAGTGCATTAATCTTTTTAATATTAATATTAACCTCTTCTCTCGCTAATAAATCTTCTATCTTAACTTCTCTAATATTAGAATTTAATGACATATTTTCAGTAATATGACTTAATCTAGGTCTAATAAGTACTTCTATATTATTTTTCACACATAAAGGAATAATTTTATATTTTTCATCTCTAACTATTTGTGTATTAGTAAAAAGTACACTATCGGTATTTTTTTTTCTAAAATATCTAATAAAAGATTTATCACTATTAATCAACATTAAATTATAACCACAAAGTGATTTTTTAGATTTAATATTTCCATATACTATAAATCCTTTAAAAGAATATAATTGGCGAGAATCTCTCTGCAATGCTGATAAAGCAGATACCGCATCTCCATCATCTCCATATATTATAATATTTTTTGATTTATCATTAATTCCTTTAAATAAATACCAATACAGATTATTAGCCACGAACCTTATAATAACTAATAAAAAAATATTAATCATTATATCTACAAACATAATAATCAATATAATAGATAAAGAATAATTCATTACTTTATATACTTTAAAGAAAACAATTACTAATACAATAGTAACAGCTTTCAATAAAGAGGCGTAAACTATTCTCCACATTTCATTAAATGAAAAATATTTAACTACTCCTATGTAGGTTTTTCCTAATAAGACACTTATTAGAGAAATGAAAAACAATCCAATTATGTAAGAAAGGCTATCATAAATAACTATATTTCTAAGAATATATATATTAATACACCAATATATTAACACACTAGATAATACAGAAGCAAGCGTATCTAAAGACAACACCCACATTCTACCGACACCACCTCGGCTAAAATATTTTCTTATAATATCTAATTTCATTGATAAATTATTCTGACAAATTTTGAACCATTTTCATAGTATCATCACCCAATTTGGATTTTGTTTTTATATGTTTTTGCACCATTTTCACAAAATCATTATCTTCAAATTTTCCTCTTACAGATTCATAATCTGCTTTTTTCTGATTAATATCTCCATCTACTCCGAACGCAGTCATAAATTGTAAGGAGAATTCTTTCTTAGAATCATTATATACCATTTTATCTAATCCTATTACGGCATCTTTCCATTTATTTATAATATATATTAATTCTTCTTTAGTGATAGTAGATGGATCTATTCCATAAAAATCCTTTATTCTAGAATATACCCACGTCCATTCGTAAGAATAATAATTATCATACATCTTACGGAATTCATCATTTATTTCCTTAAGTAATTTTATATTACCATTTTCTATCTCTTCTATTAATTTATGTACCTCAGTTTTAGGTGCTATCAAACCAGACATATCTACCCAGTCACCTAAGCCTATATTAGAATCTGGTTTAAGACATTTATGGAGATCTGAAAGAGTCTTAATATTTTTCCCACTTATTCTAGAAATAATAGAATTGCCTAAAAACTTATTAATTCCTATATCATAAAAATTTAATCCATGGACTAAAGCTGAATTAGTAATTTTAGCAGAATTTAATGAATACATATCACAGTCAGGACCTCCTACACGTAATAATTTATCTAATATATTTATTCCTTTAAACATTTTCTGAATAGTAAAAGGAGATAAAATATTAAAATTAATAAAATCCAATAAATTTTTATCCTTTCTGCCATCTCTCTGAGGCCACTTTTTAGCATCTCTTACAGTACCTACAGAACGAAGATTTACTCCAGGAACTAAATAAGTAGTATTATCATTTTCTATTAAATATGAAAATGGAAAATCAGAAGAATCTACATGATTCACGTGTCGTCCCATAATCAAAGAAAAAGGACCCACATAAGCCGGAAACAATATATATGAATCTGATGTGGTTTTAGACCCTCTTTCTAATATGCCATGATGAATAGGTCCTAACTTATACATATGATTAGATTGATTAGAACCAGATCCTGCATTCATAAATGAAAACATACCTGCTATAAGTAAAGTGGATTTATGATGAGTTACAGTATAAGGTCCTGCAAATAACGCACATGCTTCTCCATTCTCTCCATGAGAATTGGCAAAAAATAAAGAATTGGAAGCAGAATATGAATTAGATAAATAGCATGATTGTCCTATAAAGCATTTATTAAGCATAGCTCCATTAGAAACAGTAGAACCAGAGCATATAATAAAATCTTCTGCACTTACATTAGAACCGATATAAATAGGATCATATTTATTAGAATTAATAGAACCATTTTTTAATCTACTAGCTCCTTCTATTTTAGTATTATCTCCTATTCTTACCCCTTCTATAATACCCGCATTTATAATAGTAACATTATTGCCTATCTTTCCTACTGAAGATGAATGTTTTTTAACATACATATTAGCTAAATCATTCATTCTTTGAATAAATTTAGGTTTATGACGATATAATGCTGATATATAAGCCTGCTGAGCAGATAATTTACTATAAATAGGAACTTCTCTACCTCCAGTTTCATTTAAAACTTCGACTTCTACTCCATCTCCAAAAGAACATCTTCCATTTACTAAAATAATACCTACATTTTTAATATAAACATTCTCTCCTATTTCATAATTTGCGATATAATTCTGAACATTTTCTATACAACTATTATCTCCCACTTTAACATTATGTAAAGTAGAATATCGAACACCAGACTTTTTCTTTATACCTCCAGGAAGATTAAATTGTTTTTTAAAATTACCAAGATATATTTCCCCAGAAAAACATGCTTGAAATAATCTATTAGGATTGAACCCCTCTTTCTTTACATATACCTTAGACCAGTCTTCTGATATACATGCATTGTTTTTTTCTAGATTTTTTATTTCATCTTCAGATAAATGTCTATATTCTTCCATAATTTAATTTATATAAAAAATATATTACTTTTTAAAATAATTTTCTTCCGGTACTACCCATTTTTTAGGCCAATTATTACCCTTAAATTTCAACCAATCATAACTTAAGACTAAACTAGAACTAATAATACCTCCTAATAATAGCCATATAATTAAAATTAATAAACGATTAGGTCTTATACGTCTATTCGGAATACGAATAGGGACTACAGATGAAAATACAGGAGTATCTTCTTTAACTTGTAATTCTATCTGTAGCTTTTGAGTGATTAGTTCTTTGTAAACAACATAAGCAATATCATATTCTGATTGTAATTTTTGCAGTTTTATTTTAGAAGTAGAAGAAGTTAATATCCTATTCGCATCTTTATACTCAGCTAATGCTAATTGAACTATTTCGAACTCTTTTTTTGCTTCATTATATCTTGAATTTACAAATTTCAACTGTTCCTTTGATTTTTTAATTTTAAATTCAGTTACATATTGTTGCATCAAATTATATACTGTTTGGGTTAATTGTGCAGCGGATTTGGCATCAGGCATAATTACAGAAAGATTTATATCCCCTTCTTTCACGTTTATACTACATGAAATATTATTCAATAAATATTTTTGTGTTTCATATTCATCATCAGTGAAAAATTTCAAATTTTCGCACTCTACATTTGTATCTATTTCTGCGGTTTCTTTTATATTTTTAAATTTGGAAATAGCTCTTTTGATAGTAAAAGGTAAACCAAAACTATATTTCACAAGGCTAGAAAGTAAATTAAATTTTTGATATTTAGGTTCATTATAATAATCAATGATCGTGATAGCAGAATCTAAATGTTCAAATTTAATTTTAGAATACATTAATTCTTTTTGAAAATCTATATTTTGTAATATATTAGGATATAATAAAGGTGATAATGATTGTGTAGAACTCATACTTCCTAGATTAATACCAGCTAAAGAAGCTAAGGAACTTAAACTAGAAGATTGCATATCGCTAGATGACTGAGGTACAAATACACATTCTGCTTTATATTCTTTAGCACTAAATATGGCTATAAACAAACCTACGGCTAAAAAATATGAGGTAATTTTAATTATAAATTTTCTTTTATCCCATAATCTAGATAATATCCCTAAGATATTTATTTCATCTTCTTTATTTTCAAGATTTTGAATATCTGTATCTTTCTTTTCTAACTCTTTCATAATTATTTAGATAAAATATTAACTATTGATACGACCATAGCAGCTATTGAAGTACTTGAATTAGCCATAGCCATTATCTCAGCTGTGGACATTTTTGATTTATTGATATCCTTTCTAGGCACTACTATTTCACATCCTGGTTCTATCTTAAATCTTCGAGAACGTTTAGTTACGACTGTACCGTTAGCATATACTGCATACGTTTTTCTTTTAATAGCTCCTTTTAGATAACCTCCTGCTTGATCTATATAATCATAAAGATTATACTTAGGATTAAAAGGTACTACATTTTCATATAATACTCCTCCTGATATTCTAACAGTGTTATTAATTAATGGTACATTAATTATATCTCCTTCTCTTAATACTATATCAGCATAAGAACCTGGATTAGATAACGCAGCTTGTAAATCTACTCCCACATTATAAGAAGAATTTATATCAATAGCATCGATCATAGTAGAATCGATATCAGTTTGATTTTTAACCATTTCCTTAGCTACTGCCAGCCTATTTTTTTCCTGTTTATTAAGTTTTCTACTAAGAGTAACCCCTGGTACATAAGCATATTTATCTATTCCTCCTGCTCTTTTTATAATAGTAGAAATTCTTACTTCCTTAGTATTTTCATAATATATACCTGGAAATGCTACTTGTCCTGTCACCTTTACAAAAAAAGGTTCCACATATGAAGGTGATTTTCTAACAGATATTACATCGTATGGTTTTAATTTAAAATTCCAATCATCAGTATTATTTTTTAAATCTAATCTTATTAATATAGTAATAGTATCAATAACGGCTTGATCATCTTCTAAATCCATAACTCTCCTAGCTATAGACACTCTACTACTAGCAGCTCCTATTTTAAAACCATCCGCTAAAGTTATCATATCCCCTACTGTTATACCATCTCTAAATTTAGTAGTGACAGGTTTATTTACATATCCTATTATAACTACATCGGAAGGAGTAATAAACTTTTCTGTAGAAAATAATATTATAGAATCTTTATTCTGGAGTTTAATATTTTCTATTCCTTTTAAAACATTTTTTACAGAAAAATGAAAAGAAATAGGATGTCTATTTTCATCTTCTCTTTTAATATATGCTCTATTTAAATAAACATTTTCTTTTACATCTGCTAACTCTAATAAATGTTTCATATCATTTAATGTGTCTGATATAGCATAATCGCCTCCATGCCATATAGGACCACTAATATTTACAGAATTCTTTATTTCTTGTATATTATTAAATGTATTTAAACTATCTCCATCCTTTAATTTGAAATTATTAAAATCCTCAAAAGGAATATCTATACTAGAAATTTGTTTTCCTTTTTTCCTTACCACATATATTCTATCCTTATTGGCATCAGCCGTAAACCCACCACAATAATTTAATACATCTTCTAATGTTTCATCATCTTTTAGTTCATATATCATAGGACGTTTAATATTCCCTGATATACTAACTCTGTTTTCATAAGGACAAACCCTTATCATATCATTATCTTCTAGTCTTAAATTTTTCTTATAATCTCCATTAAATATAAAATCATATAAATCGAAAGTACTTATAATTTTACTATTTCTAAATATTTTAATATTACGAAGAGAACCTATCTTAGAGGGCCCACCGGCTTGATATAAAGCAGATAATACAGTGGATAATGATGGCACTGAATAAGCCCCTGGATTTCTGACATCTCCTACTACATTTATAGTGATAGAACTCATCTTGCCTAGAGATACTTTTAAGAAAGTGTTAGGTTTATCTGAAGATAATCCAGAATATATAGTAGATAATTTACTTCTCAAATATTTTTCGGTTCCTACTGCAGTTTTACCTAAAATATACACAGGGCCTATATCAGGAATACTAATGCTTCCTTCAGGAGATATTTCAAGAGTATAATTCATTACTACAGCACCCCAAATATCTATAATTAGTTGATCTCCTACAGCAAATTTATAAGATTTGGGAGTAGGTATATTATAGCTAGGTATAAAATTCATTAAATTATTCTGAAATAATTCAAATCCATAAACATTAATACTTTCTATTTTATTTTTATTACTGGGATTCTTAAATATTAAAGTAGAATCATTTTTAGACAAATTTTGTTCTGTATCTGATCTTTGAATAGTCTTTCCATATACAGAGTTAGATGGATTAGCATTATTCTGACCTACTTTATTATTCAATACTGAATTTATCTCTGACTCAGAGTAACCATACTGCTTAGCCATAGCTTTAGCTGCAGCTATTTCTGCTGCAGACTGTCCCGAGGAAATAAATGTAAATAATGCTAGCGTTACTACTAGCGCTAATAATCTTTTAATGATATTCATATGTTAATTATAATATATAATAAGTAATTTAATTATCGTTTATTCAGTTCTGAGATTATTTGTAAATCCTTCACTTGATTTACAAAAATACAAAATATATTTACCACTTTTTAAAACCTTTAATGATTCTAACACAGATACCCAATACTTCTTCTATTCCATCTAATATTTTAGGTACATGGTTCATTCGCTTAACTCTAGCTCTTAATTCTTTATTAAAAGTTAATAATTCTTCACCAATAGTGTTTATATTATCTGATAAAGTATTTTCTTTTTTTAAAATTAATATTCTTTCTGCATCTTTCAATGCACAAGATGAAATTTCTAAAGCATCTATTTCTTCTTTTGAATAAGAATCTTTCATACGAGCTTCTTCTATTTCTTTTAATTTAGTCCTAATATCTTTTAGACAAAGTTCTTCTTCCTCATTATTATTCATAAAGCTTTCTTAGTTTTAGGCATTGATCATTCAAATCTATTATAGCATCTACTACTTCATCCGCTGTTTTAGATTCATCTTCTGGTTCATCTACTAATAATATTTTTAATTTATGATGAGCTTTTTTTAAGCTATTTAAAGATGATATACATCTTCTTCTAATATATTCAGTATTATCAATCTTAGCTTTCAATCTCAAATATTCTTTATCTGATTCTATATTTGATTTTTTAGTTCTCAGATATGTGAGATAATCCATATCAAGACCTTTTCTTTCATTTTCTATTAAATCTGTAAAATCTTCATTTTTAAGTAAAGTAGAAATATTATTACAAGTACGTAATACTAAGACATCACCTTTTACTATGAATTTTCTAAGAACATATATTTGTCTTTTTCTCATATATGATTCAGTGAGATATGCACTAAAATATGAAGTAGTTTTAATATCTTCCTGGTCGACAAGAGAATCTAATTTTCTTCCCATTCCCCTTATTTCAGTACCATAGGATTTATATCTTATAGTAGAAGAAAGAGATCTTAATACTCTTAAATAAGATTCAAGTACATTAACTCCTTTATCACATTTTATAGCTATCTTCTTTTCTTTATTAACAGTAGCATACACTCTATCTAATTCTTGCTTATGTAGTTTATCATTGTTTAAACTAGCACAATAATATATAGCTCGTTCTTGTCTAACCTCGGAAAGATTATTTATAATCATAGATGGAGCATAAGTAATACTATCAGAACTCATAGATAAATCTTGTATCATTTGAGTTTGCTTACGAGAAAGAACTCCACAAGAAGATATCAGACATATACTTAATATGAATAGAAGTTTTTTCATAAGTAATTTATATCAATTATCTAATTTAGTATATCTTGAATTACAACTTTTATATTCAGGGATAATCTTTTTCATAATAGAGACAGTATTTTCTTTTTGCATAGAATTAGCTACTATTTTTAAGCCCTTTAATTCATCTAGTACATCCTTATAGATATATTTCACTACTTTAGCTTGTCTAATTTTCTTATGAGATGTAGGTATAGTAGTTTCTTTATTACTTAGTAATTCCTCATAAAGTTTTTCACCAGGACGAAGGCCTACACATTTAATAGATATATCCTCATTTTCTTTAAGCCCAGCTAATCTTATCATATTCCTAGCTAAATCTATTATTTTAACTTGTTCTCCCATATCGAAGACAAATATCTCATCTCCTTCACCGATACTACCTGCTTCTAATACTAGACGACAAGCTTCAGGAATAGTCATAAAATATCTTATAATATTAGGATCAGTAATCGTAACAGGACCACCTTCTTTTATCTGTTTTCTAAATAAGGGAATCACAGAACCATTAGAACCTAACACATTTCCAAATCTAGTAGTAACAAATCTAGTTTTGCCCAGTACTACTCCTGCTCTAATAGCAGTACTTAAACTCTGAACATATATTTCAGCTAATCTCTTAGTGGCTCCCATTACATTCGCGGGATTGACAGCTTTATCAGTAGAAATCATTACAAATTTTTCTACTCCATATTCTACAGCTAAATCTGCTAAATTCATAGTACCAAAAACATTTGCATTTACAGCTTCACAAGGATTAGATTCCATCATAGGTACATGTTTGTAAGCTGCTGCATGAAATATAATATTCGGATGATATTTATTAAATATTCCTGTCATCCTTTCTTTAAATCTCACATCCCCTATAATAAACTTTTTTTCTATTTTAGGAGATATCTTATTTATTTCTAAATAAACATTATGCATAGGAGTTTCAGCATTATCTAAAAGAATAAGTTTCTGAATAGGATGAGTTAAAAGTTCTCGACATAACTGACTACCTATAGAACCAGCAGCACCAGTCACCATTACCACCTTATCAGTAAGATATTCATTTATTTCATCCATATCTATTTTTATCTGATCTCTACTTAATAAATCTTCTATTTTAATTTCTCGAATAGGTGTTGCTATAGAATCTCCTGGTCTAAGAGTAGTTAATTTAGGTTTAATAAGAATTTTAACATCATTAGCTAAACACATAGCTACTAAATATTCTTTTTCTTTTCTAGCAGAAAGATGGTCTGGAAAAATTACTGCATCTACTTTATATTCAAAAATAATATTATCAAAGTCTCTTTTATTACTTACTTCCCTGATAGGAAATCCGCATAACATTTTTTCTTTTTTATGAATATTAGTGTGGATAAATCCTTCAGCTTTATATATTACATCAGATTCTTTTTCTAACATTCCTAATAGAGATACAGATTCATAGTCTAATCCATATATTAATACTCGTACAGTTTTCTTATCATTTGTCCTGAAAAAATAAGAATATACATTCGTAATCATTAAACGAATTAATATTAATACAAACATGGTAAATATAATATCTGCTAAAGCTGAAATCAATAATACTGGATCAGAGAAATTAAATTCTACAGAGAAATAAGAAAAATGCATTATTAAAAAAATAAATAATCCTTTAACTATAGCCGCAGCTATTATTCTCCACATCTCTCTAATAGAAGTATATCTTAATACTCCCTTATAAGTATTGAAAATAGCAAATGAAAATAAAGACACCAATAAAGTTATCAACATCATTTTTACTAAACTATGTGTAGTAACACTTCTAATAGTAAAATATGTCATAACCCAAAATACAGCTAAGGTAGCTACTGTCGCAGCTATAGTATCAATAGCTAATATCCAAAATCTATTCACATAATGTGAAGAAAAATAAGAAATTAATCGTTTAATCATCGTTTAAAATTATTCTAAAATAAATATTATTTTATCTCTGTACTCTTTTCGACCTTCTTTTTTAAAGCACCCATAATAAAATACAATAAAATAAAGGAAAGGACTAGTCCTATAGTATCAGCGAAAAAATCTAAAGGATCTCCTTCTCTATTTGGCAAAAAATAAAACTGAACTGATTCAGTAAATATAGCTATTACCATTCCACTTATGGCTGATAAACTTAAAGCATATTTACTATATTTTTTTAAATGTCGAGAATATTGAAATACTAACCAAGCTAATATAGGGTAAGGAAAAAACATTAATGAATGAATATATTTATCTATCCCGATTCCTAAAATATTTGTTGGCAAATCAATATCTAGGCTTCCAAAATTTGTAAAACATAAAAAGAATAAGAATAATATATAAAAAACAAACAATATTTTTACCTGCAAACTTCCTCGAATTTTCATTATATAAATATAAGACATAATTTATTATTATTATCATTATATTTGTACATATAACTATAGTTCCTTAACCCATTATTAATTAATTCTATATTATCACATGAATTTGTTCATAAAACATAAAATATTATACATTTTATTTATTCTGATTTTTTCTTCTTTTACTAGCTTATCATATTCGAAAAATTTCAATATAAAATCAGGTTCTCCTGCTATTGATAATATAGCAGATAGACTTAAACCCGCTACAGATTCTATAAGTATTTATCTATTTCCGTTAGCAAATATAAAAGCTAAAATAGAGTTAGAATCAGTTAACATTCTTCCTAATGGAAATATAGAAATATTTTTTAATTCAGCACTTTCTGAATATCCACTTAGAGATATTCACATTAAGAATATTTATTCCATAATTAATGAATTTACTCCTAGTGAACTTAAAGGACATAAAGTTCATTGTTATTCAAAAGATTTACCCATAGAAACACTTTCTTCTGCTTATTTTTCTAATCGTGTAAATAACAATAATAAACAAGTCCGTAAAGATTTAAAAAGAAATAACAATATTCATTTAGTATCAAATCTCTCTATTCCTTATAAAATCTCTAAAGGTCTTGAATACTCTCATTTAGCCCTATGGCATTCACATGGATATTATTATAATAAAGAACAAGATAGATGGATTTGGCAGAGATGTCGCCTATTTCAAACAGTAGAGGATATATACACTCAGTCTTATGTGTTACCTTTCATAGTGCCTATGTTAGAAAACGCAGGAGCGACAGTTCTTCTTCCCAGAGAAAGAGATTCCCAGACAAATATGTATGTTATAGACAATGATAATATAAATGGAGCATATAGAGAAACATCATACAATAAATATCAATGGTCTGACTGTGATTCTACTGGATATAAATTCATACCTATTTTACATAATGAGAATCCTTTTCACTTGGGTACTACTAGACAAGTTAAAATGACTTCTTCTAGAAAAAATGCTGCTACTGCTTCTTGGTTTCCAAATATTAAAAAAAATGGTAATTATGCTGTTTATATTTCATACCAAAGTTTACCTAATAGTACTAAAGCAGCTAAATATATAGTAAAGCATTCATCAGGAGAAGATACTTTCATCATTGATCAAAGTATATCGGGAAGTACGTGGGTATATTTAGGTACCTTTTATTTTAATGCTAATAATAAAAATCAATCCGTAAGCGTATATAATACTAGAACTAAAGGATATAAATATAAAAAAGGATCTATATTAACTGCTGATGCTGTTCGTTTAGGTGGTGGATATGGCGCTGTCTCTCGTTCTAAAGATACTGATACTACTTTTACTAAGAACTCTACATCTGGGTTTCCTGCATATGCAGAAGCTGCCCGTTATTATCTTCAATCTGCTGGATTTTCTCCTGAAGTTTATGCTTCTTCCGAAGATAAAAATGATTACCAAGATGATTATCTAAGTCGTGGTCTATGGGTAAATGAACTACTAAAAAGAAGAGTCCCTATAGATCTTTCTCTAGCATTACACTCTGATGCAGGTACTACTCCTAGTGATTCTACTATAGGAACACTAGCTATATATTCAAGTATTTCAGATGATAATAAAGAATATCCTACAGGTGAACCTCGCGAAATATCTAGGGAATTAGCTGATATCGTTCAAACACAAATAGTAACTGATATTAGAAAATTATATGATCCAGACTGGTCAAGAAGAGGTCTTTGGGACAAATTATATTTCGAGGCTCGTCTTCCTGAAACTCCTACAGTATTAATAGAAATTCTTTCTCATCAGAATTTTGCTGATATGAGATATGGTAAAGATCCTTCATTTAAATTTAATGTTTCTCGTTCTATATATAAAGGTGTTTTGAAATATCTATCATACAGATACAATCTAGATTATGATGTTCAGCCATTACCTGTAAAAGATTTCTCAGCTATATTTATCAATAATTCTAGAATTAAAAAACAATCTAGAAATAATCAATTAGTACAGCTATCATGGACTCCTGTATTAGATCCTTTAGAATCTACAGCTAATCCTACCCATTACATTATTTATACACGAATAGATGGTCAAGGATTTGACCACGGAGTAATTACTGATAAAACACAACTAAGCCTCCCTATTCTATCTGGACATATTTATAGTTTTAAAGTATGTGCATTAAATGAAGGAGGAAAATCTTTCCCTTCAGAAATACTTTCTGCAGCTATCCCATTAGAGAATTCCTCTGAGAAAGTATTAATTGTGAACTGTTTTAATAGATTATCTGGTCCTGCTAATTTTTCCACCAAAGATTCCACTCTTGCAGGCTTTGATATAGATTTAGATGCTGGAGTTTGTTATAAAAAAGACTTTTCCTTTACTGGCAGACAACATGAATTCCGCCGTTCTAGACCGTGGCTTTCTGATGATAATCCAGGATTTGGCTCATCATATGAAGACTTTGATCCTAAAATAGTTAGTGGAAATAGTTTTGATTATCCTTATGTTCATGGAATAGCCTTATTAAAAGCTGGATATGCTTTTTGTAGTACTTCTAGAGATGCTTTATTGCATAACATTCAAGATAACATAATAAATGATTATCAAGTATTAGATTTCATAATGGGAAAACAGATATCTACTCTTATAGGACGCCCAGCATTAAACAATGTAAAATATAAAGTATTTACTGTTCCTCTTTTGAAGAAAATAAAAGATTATTGTAGTAATGGTGGAAACATATTAATATCTGGTTCTTACATAGCTTCTGATACTTGGGATAGTATTTATGAAAAACCTGTGAAGAAAACGAAATTAACTAATATCCTTAAAATAAGAAAAAGCGTAAATAATATTAGTTCTGATATTAATAATCTTAGAAATTCTGTATATAGTCAGACTGAAAAAGTTCAGTTAGAAAATCAGAAATTAGGCTTTAATTTCTATACTAATGATTCTACTATATATTCAGAAGCAATGACTTCATTAAATAAAAATATTGATAGCTTTGATTCTTTAAAAATAGATTTATTAAAATCTTATAAGGCATTAAGTTTACTTGAAAAACAAACAGATCCGACATACCGTACTAAGAAATTTATCGAGAGTACTCTTCACTATACATTTGTTACTAATCAAGCATCTAGAAGTGGCATCATCACACCATATCACCTAAATACATTAAATAATACTGATTCCTCCACAAGTCTTTCTACTTCATATAGATTAAATATGCATCCTAATGAAAATACTTATTCAGTAGAATCTCCAGATGGCATAGCACCTTGTGATGAAAATACAAAAGTGATTTATAGATATGGAAGAAATGGAATATCTGCAGGGATTTTTTATAACGGAAATGATTATAAAATAATAGCTTTAGGATTCCCTATAGAAGCGTTACATTCTCAGAAAGAGATAAATGAAATTCTTAAGAATTCAATGAATCTCTTTTTCAATATTAAGTAATGCTCTCTTGATCTCTAACCCACTAGCATAACCGACTAATTTTCCATTAGATTCTATAACTCTATGACAGGGAATTATTATAGAAAAACATCCGGTTCATTTATCTTAAAACTTTTAACCCGATTTCCCCAAATACGAGCTAACCAACCAAATAACCTTATGAACCGGATGAAACTCTGAAAACGAACAAATAATTACTTATTTATAAAAAATAGTTTAAGATATTTGCCCAAGAACAAAAGTAGTTTAAACTCTTGAATAAATACTATTATATTCTCAATATTTTTGGTTCTATTTTTCACAAAATAATTCAGTATAAATACATTAAAAAAACACCTGTTTTTATAATAGATGTTTTTTAATTTTACTGAGAAATATTTTATGAAATTATTTTAGAACTTCCGCACTTCTTTTAATAAAATCATTAAGTTCTTTACCTTTTAACATATTATTTGCAAGAAGAGCTAGATCACAAACTTGTTTCAATAGAACATTATCTTTAGCAAATCCTATCATTAATTTCTTACGATCAGCTTTCAAAGAAGTAATATCTTTTTGTAATTTTTCTTTTTCGTCTTTATCAGTAGTGGCTATTTCTTCAGGTTTCTTATCCTTAGTTTTATCCTCTATTAACTTTAATGAATTATTAAGTTCATCTAACTTAGTATCAAACTTAATAGTTTCATCAGCAGTTTTATCATCTTTGGTCTTTAAAATCTTCTTAATAAGGGGATGTTCCATATTGACAGCAATATTAAAACTATCAGGCATTTCACCATAGAAATTCATACCTCCACCTAACGCTGACATTTCTCTATATCTTCTCATAAATTCTGACTGAGTAATCATGATAGGATTAGAATTTTCACCAAGATTTACGGGCTGAACGGAATAATTATTAGTAGATGGCATTTGAGACTCGAAAATAGAAGTTAAATCTTCTTGATCAGCTTCTGGTAACTTAGGCTCATTATTATCTTTTTTTTCAATTAATTTATCGATAACATCAGAATCTACTCTGACGAACTTAGAATTTTCTAACTTAGTTTCTAGTAAATTTACAAAGTGTGGATCTAACTGACAGTCAAATATTAACACATCATAACCTTTATTCCTAGCTGCTTCTATATATGAATATTGTTCTATAGGATCTGTAGTATATAAATAAACGACTTTTTTATCCTTATCTGTTTGATTAATTTCAATAGCTTTTCTATAATCTTCGTAAGAAAAATATTTATTTTCAGTATTTTTTAATAAAGCAAATTTGATAGCACGGTCATAGAATTTTTCATTTGAAAGCATACCGTATTCAAGGAATAATTTCAAATTATCCCACTTAGCTTCATAATTAGATCTATCGTTCTTATAAATTTCCTCAAGTCTATCAGCTACTTTCTTAGTGATATAAGTAGATATTTTCTTAACGTTCTGGTCAGACTGTAAATAAGACCTTGATACATTCAAAGGAATATCTGGAGAATCTATAACACCTTGAAGAAGTGTTAAAAATTCAGGAACTATATTTTCTACAGAATCTGTAACAAAGACTTGATTAGAATATAACTGAATTTTATTACGATTTACATCGATTTGATCTTTTATCTTAGGAAAATATAAAACGCCAGTTAAATGGAATGGATAATCTACATTTAGATGAATATAAAACAATGATTCTTCTCCCATTGGATATAATTCTCTGTAAAAACTCTTATAATCTTCATCTTTCAGTTCAGTAGGTTTTTTAACCCAGATAGGAAGACTATTATTAATAATTTTTACTTTACCCGTTTTTTCTTGTTTCCCGTCTTTCCATTCTGTTTCTTCTCCGAAAGCGATAGGAATAGGCATAAACTTACAATATTTAGTAAGTAATTCATTTACCTTATTTTCTTTAGAGAAGTCTTTAGAATCATCATCTAAGTAAAGAGTAATAACTGTACCTCTATCTGTTATTAAACCTTCTTTAAGAGTGTACTGAGGATCACCTTTACATTCCCATCTTACTGGTTTAGCATTTTTCTTCCATGATAATGTATCAATAGTAACTTTCTTAGATACCATAAAAGCAGAATAGAAACCTAGACCGAAATGTCCAATAATATTACCTATCTGATCTTTGTATTTATCTAAGAAATCACCGGCTGAAGAAAAAGCTATCTGATTGATATATTTATCTACCTCTTTCTCTGTCATACCTATACCTCTATCAATAATAGTAAGAGTATTTTTCTTTTCGTCTGCTTTTATATTAATAGTCAAATCTCCAAGTTCTCCTTTAAACTCTGAAGACTGTGCTAGTGCTTTCATTTTCTGTGAAGCATCGACAGCATTAGCTACTATTTCACGTAGGAAAATTTCATGATCTGAATAAAGGAATTTCTTAATGATTGGGAAAATATTTTCAGTAGTTACACCGATTTTACCTTTCTGGGTAGCATTTTTCGCAGTAGGTTTAGCTGTTTCTTTAGACGCTGCTTCTTTAGATGCTGCTGCTTTAGATGCTGCTGCTTTAGATGCTGTTTCTTTTTTTTCTGCCATAATATTAAATTATATTGTTTATTATTTTATTCAATTTCTCTAGCAATAACGGCAAATAATATACCAGCTATATATTTGTGACAATATGTCAGTAAAATATTTTGATATATAAAAACAAAAAGCAAGACTTTTAATAAGTCTTGCTTTTATCTGGTCTATTCTATTAAGTGGGAGCTACAGGAATCGAACCTGTGACCCTCTGCTTGTAAGGCAGATGCTCTAAACCAACTGAGCTAAGCTCCCTCTCGGATTCTTTTCGTAATTTTCTATTCTATATTAGTGGGAGCTACAGGAATCGAACCTGTGACCCTCTGCTTGTAAGGCAGATGCTCTAAACCAACTGAGCTAAGCTCCCGTTTTGGGAATGCAAAGATAACGTTTCTTTTTTTTCTACCAAAAATTTAATTATTATTTCCTATTAATTCTATAGCTTCTGCTACCACATAGCTGCTGCCCCCTATATATAATATATCCTTGGGAGTTAATATTTTAATAGCATTCTTTAATGCGTCCTCTACAGAATCACTTATTTCACCTTTTAAATCATCTCCAGAAAGACGTTGTTGTAATTTAATAGATTTCAAAGCTCGAGTACCTTTAGCATTTGTAAAAAAATAATAAGCATTTTTTGGTAATAAATGACCTACTGTATCTATATCCTTATCAGCTACCATCCCGAAAATCATTAAAAGTTTAGAACTACCTCCACATTCGTCTATCTTTTTCTCATAAGTTTCTTTTAACTGCTTAATTACTGGCTCTAATCCATGAGGATTATGTGCTATATCACAAATTATTAACGGTTTATTAGATAATATTTCCCAGCGGCCTCTAAGTCCTGTCCATTTAGCAGAATTACAAATGGCAGTTTTTATAGTTGTCAGTCTTTCAGATTCTTTTAATTTATTATCTAGCCAAGATTTTACTGGTTGAGAGAAAAGCACACATAGAACTGTTTGAATATTCCATAACTGATATTCTCCTTTCAAATCCATTTGACTTAAAATATTATTAAAATCAATTTTAAGAGATTGTTTTAATTCTTTAAAAACTTGATCTTTAACAGCATCATTTACGAAAATAGAAGTAGTATTTCTTTCTTTAGATATATCTTCAAATACTTTTCTTACTTGTGAATTAACATTACCGACGACTAAGGGAACTCTTGATTTAATTATCCCACCTTTCTCCTTAGCTATTTCTTCTAAGGTATTTCCTAATAAATCACAGTGATCTAATCCTATAGAAGTAATCACTGATAAATCTGGATTAACAATATTTGTAGAATCGAGTCTTCCTCCTAACCCTACCTCTACTACAGCTATATCTACTTTTTCTTCTTTAAAGAATTCAAACGCCATAGCAGTAGTAATTTCAAAAAATGAAGGATTATTATTTTTTATAAAATCAGAAAATTTTTCTAAGAAAGCTACTACTGTCTCTTTAGATACATAACGATAATTGACCATATTGGCGTCAGCCTTACTTTCCACTATCCTAAATCTCTCTCTAAAATCTACCAAATGTGGTGATGTATATAATCCCACTTTATAACCTGCAGCAGCCAAAACTGACGCAAGCATATGAGAAACAGAACCTTTTCCATTAGTTCCAGCTACATGTATAATTCGATAATTTTTATGTGGATGACCTAAGATATCATCGAAATCATGCATACACTTCATTCCGGGATGATAAGCTTTGCCTCCTACTACTTGAAATGAAGGTGTCTGATTATACAATTCCTCGACTAATTTTTTATATTTATCGTTATTTCTGACCATTGTTAAATAATTGTTCGCAAATTTGGTAAATATTCCTCAAAAATTAACTAAAAATCTGTAATTTTGAAGATTAGAACTAAATTTGAACAATTTATAAATAAATAGATTAACAATATCATGATTATTTTCTTTCGAATAAAAGAGACCACAGTATTAGCTGTAGATAGCCTATCTTCCTTATCCACAGAAACTCTAAATAAGCTTATCTGGTTATTTTCTGAATCAGATGCAGAGCTTAATAATCAAGCATATCTAATAATAGATGATGTCACTCATTCTCAAGCTACCGCTATAGAAGGTACTTTTATAGGTCCACGTAAAGAGATGATAACGCCTTGGAGTACTTCAGCTGTAGAGATTACTAAAAACATGAAGATAGAAGGTATTACACGTATTGAAGAATATTTCGATATTACGGGACAGGATACTGACCATGATAATATGCTTCAGAGAATATATGAAGGCCTAAATCAAGAAATATTTAAAGTAGATAAAAAACCTGAGCCCATAGTTTATATAACTAATTTCGAAGAATATAATAAAAAAGAAGGTCTTGCTCTTTCTGCTCCTGAAATCGAATATTTACAAAATTTGAGCAAAAAATTAGGCCGTCCATTAACAGACAGTGAAGTATTTGGTTTTTCACAAGTAAACTCGGAACACTGTCGTCATAAGATATTCAACGGTACTTTTATCATTAATGGTAAAGAAATGAAGTCTTCACTATTTCAAATGATTAAAAGGACTTCTAAAGAAAATCCTAATCGAATCGTATCAGCATACAAAGACAATTGTGCATTTCTAAAAGGTCCTAAGATTAAAATGTTTCATCCTAAGACCAGCACTACTTCTGATTACTTTACTTTCCAAAAAGAAAAAACAGTCATCTCTCTTAAAGCTGAAACACATAACTTCCCTACTACAGTCGAACCTTTTAACGGTGCAGCTACCGGAACAGGTGGAGAAATTCGTGATCGTATGGGAGGTGGAAAAGGAAGTTTCCCTATTGCTGGTACAGCAGTCTATATGACTTCTTATCCTCGCTTTAAAGATGCTGACCGTGAATGGGAAAACATAGCTCCACGTAACTGGTTATATCAGAGTCCTCAAGAAATCCTTATCAAAGCATCTAACGGTGCTTCAGATTTCGGTAATAAATTTGGTCAACCTATTATTACAGGTTCTCTTCTTACATTTGAACAAAACGAGAATAAACAATATGGTTATGACAAGGTCATCATGCAGGCTGGTGGTATCGGATATGCTAAAGAAAAAGACAGTATAAAAGATATCCCAGATGAAAATGATGCAGTCGTACTTTTAGGTGGAGATAATTACCGCATCGGTATGGGAGGAGGCGCAGTTTCTTCAGTAGCTACAGGTGAATACAATAACTCTATCGAACTTAATGCTATTCAGAGATCTAATCCTGAAATGCAGAAACGTGCCTACAATGCTATCCGTGCTCTAGCTGAACAAAAAAACAATCCTATTATTTCAGTTCACGACCATGGTGCTGGAGGACATTTAAACTGTCTAGCTGAACTAGTAGAAGAAAAAGGTGGAAACATCGATATATCTAAACTTCCAATAGGCGACCCTACTCTTTCAGCCAAAGAAATTATTGGTAACGAAAGTCAAGAAAGAATGGGTCTTGTTATGAAAAAAGCAGATGCTCAAGAACTTAAGTTAATCGCAGAAAGAGAACGCGCTCCATTCTATCTTATCGGAGAAACTACTGGAAAGATGAACTTCACTCTTAAAAATGAAAAAACTGGTGAAACACCTATAGATTTAGCTCTAAACGATATGTTAGGATCTACTCCCAAGACTGTATTAACAGATGAAGATCCTGCTGGCGGATTCGATAACCACGGTGGTTTCAGCCCTATAGAAAATGATGTAAACGAGATGGCAGAATGGGAAATCAAAGAACATATCGAACATGTACTTCAACTAGAATCAGTAGCCTGCAAGGATTGGCTTACCAATAAAGTCGATAGATCAGTCACCGGCCTTATCGCTTGTCAGCAATGCGCAGGGGAAATTCAATTACCTCTTAATGATGTCGGCGTAACCGCAATAGGATATGACAATAAAGAAGGTATTGCTACATCTCTGGGGCACGCTCCTATCGTAGGTCTTATAGATCCCGCTAAAGGTTCTCGAATGACTATCGCCGAAGCACTTACTAATTTAGTATGGGCTCCTATAAAAGATGAATTAAAAGGTGTATCCTTATCTGCTAACTGGATGTGGCCGAGCCGAAACCCCGGCGAAAACGCTAGATTATATAAAGCTGTAAAAGGGGCATCAGATTTTGCAATAGGGTTAGGCATTAACATTCCTACTGGAAAAGATTCCATGTCTATGACTCAGAAATATCCTAATGGTGAAAAAGTCATATCTCCAGGCACACTTATAGTATCAGCAGAAGGAGAAGTTACAGATATTAGCAATATCATTCATCCTGTTTTACAAGATAATCCCGAATCATTCATATTATACTTCCCATTTACAAATTCTGAAAAATACCCATTAGGAGGTTCAGCTTTTGCTCAAACTATTAATAAAATAGGTAACGATGCTCCTGATGTAGAAGATCCTATCTATTTTCACAAATGTTTCGATATTCTACAGAAAATAGCTTTCCAAACCAAACCATCAGATTCAAATAATAAGTCTATTATTTTAGCAGGTCATGACGTCTCATCAGGTGGACTATTAACTACACTTTTAGAAATGTGTTTCGCTAGAAATAATGTAGGTATGGATATCGATTTATCTTTAATAAACGATGATAATATATTATTTTCTGAAATGCCAGGAGTCGTAATTCAAGTAAGCCGAAACGATATAATAACATTCGATAAATCATTTAAAAATATCAAATGTTATCAACTAGGTACTATTAATAACGAACGCATGTTAAATATAACACGTCATTCTGGAGAAAAAGTAAAACTCGATATAGAGAATATGAGAGATAAATGGTACAAAACTTCAAATCTATTTGAAAGATTACAAGTACCTACTAAAATAGCAGAAGAACGTTTACGTAATTATAAAAATCAACCATTAGAATATACATTCCCTAATGGTTTTAAAGGTCTTTATGCTTCTATTCATAATACAGAGAAATCTGATACTAATGTTAGAAGAAAATATAATGCTGCTATCATCCGTGAAAAGGGTTCTAATGGAGATAGAGAAATGGCATGGGCCTTCTATCTAGCTGGCTTTAATGTAAAAGATGTTCATGTAACCGATCTTACTTCAGGTAGAGAAACTCTAGATGACATAAATGTTATAGCTTTTGTCGGAGGATTCTCAAATGCCGATACCTTAGGCTCAGCTAAAGGATGGGCAGGAGTTCTTCTTTATAATGAAAAAGCTCGTGAGACTATCAATAGATTCTACGAAAGAAAAGATACTCTTTCATTAGGTATCTGTAATGGATGTCAGCTAATGTGTGAACTTGGACTAATAACTCCAGAAAATCGTTCTATAGCCCCTAAGATGAAACTTAATGATTCTAAAAAATTAGAATCAGAATTCGTAGGTGTCAGTATTCTTGAATCCCCATCAGTTTGGTTGAAATCTCTTGAAGGTACCAAACTTGGAGTATGGTGTGCACACGCAGAAGGTAAGTTCTCATTTCCAAGACCACTTAATGAATATCATAGTGCAGTAAAATACAATTACGGCGACTACCCCGCTAATCCAAACGGTTCACCAGAAAGCATAGCTGCTATTAGCTCAGCCGACGGACGTCATTTAGCTATGATGCCACATCCTGAAAGAAGTCTAAGACCATGGAACTGGGCATATTACCCAGACGGTCATGCAAAAGAAGAATTCACTCCATGGATTGAACTATTTATAAATGCTAGAATATGGTTACAAGAAAATAAATAATGATAAAATCTACTATCTATACATCGGCACAGAATTTGTCCATACAGTCTTATCGTTTTTTTAATATAATAATCTCGATAGAGTAATAGTAAATATAAACTTAAAATATAAGAATATGAATACAGAAAAAGCAGACATTGATAACAAAACCTTTTTAAATAAAGCCTACAGTTATCAATCTTCTAAAAGCCATGCTTACAAAAGCCAGGCATTTAGTAATAGAAACGATTCTAAAAAAATAGTTATTAATAGAAGCTCAAGAAGTTCTACTAATAGACTGTCTACTAGTAACAAACTTTCAGATAGAAACTCTACACGATCTACTGCTAAAGTTTTCGTATTCGATACCAATATTGTATTACATGATCCACATGCAATACATTATTTTCAAGAAAACGATATTTATATTCCATTGACAGTAATCGAAGAACTAGATAACTTTAAGAAAGGTAATGATATTCTTTCTTACAATGCTCGTCAGTTCATGAGAGAAATGGATAAAATTTCTGATGAATCATTATTTGATAAAGGCGTTTCACTAGGTAAAGACAAAGGTCACATTAAAGTCGAAGTAGGACATCCTTATACTCAAGTAGCTAAAGATTCACTTTCAGATGATATCCCTGACCATAGAATTATTGCTTGTGCTATATGGTTACGAGATCAAATGCCTGATAGAAAAGTAATCCTAGTAACTAAGGATTTAAATATGAGAATCAAGGCTAGAGCATTAGGTCTTTTATCACAAGATTATTTAAGAGATCATATAGATGAAAAGAGAATAGAAAAAAGCACTCGTGAAGTCATGACATTAAGAAGACCTAACAAAGCTAGTCTTCAGTTAATTCTTGATAATCCTAATGGAGTAGAAATTTCTAAACTTGGAATCTCTCGTAAACCTGCATCTAATCAACTATACAAAGTACCTTATAATAAAGAAACTTTTTTAGCTAGATATATTCGTAAAGAAAATAAGATCGTAAGAGTTATGCCTCATATATCATTTGGTATCACTCCGAGAAATAGAGAACAAACATTTGCTCTAGACGCCATCCTTAATCCTAATATAAGCATAGTATCACTAACTGGACGTGCAGGTACAGGTAAAACTCTTTTAGCACTAGCAGGAGCATTGGCACAAGCCGACCACTTTAACCAAATTCTTCTTTCTCGACCAGTCATTCCTCTAAAGAACCAAGACTTAGGATTCTTACCTGGAAATACCAAAGAAAAAATAGGGCCTTTCATGTTACCACTATTTGACAATTTAGATGTTATTAAGAATAGTTTCTCAAGCTCAAGTCCTGAAGTCGTTAAAATAGAGGACATGCTTAAAAGAGAAAAATTATTAATTAACCCTCTAGCATATATCAGAGGAAGAAGCCTTTCTAATGTATTCTTTATTATAGATGAAGCACAAAACCTAACTCCTCACGAAGTAAAAACGATTATCACTCGAGCAGGAGAAGGAACCAAAATAGTCTTCACAGGCGATATCTTCCAGATAGATCAACCATACTTGGATATGCATTCAAATGGTCTATCCCACTTGAATGAAGGTTTCTCAGGACAAGACATCTTCGAACATGTTAACATGATGAAAGGGGAACGAAGCCACCTATCTGAACTAGCCAGTAAACTGCTATAATACTAATATTAGAAAATAAAAGGTCCAAAACATATTTTGTATTAAAATATTTACAAGAACTCAGGACCTTATTTAATATTATTATTGGTATAAAAAATACCAATTAATTCTTTATTTGCCAAATAATGGGAAATTAGTCGAAAAGAAGGTCAAATAGTCTTATTTTTTGGCTTTATATTATTTTTCTCAGTAATCTAGATTTATAAAATAGATATGAAATTATTGTCGAAATAATAAATGTCACAATAAATTCTATCGGAATTCCTAAAAGTGGCTTTTCAAAAACATGAATATTTAATTCTCTTAATCCTAAATTGAACACTTCTAAAATACCAGCATGAATCAGAAAAATACCTAATGAGAGATGAGAAATCCTAGATAATATATTCTTTCTGAAATGAATTTTTTGAAATAGCATGAAAACACTTAAAGATCCAATAATTACAAATGGGGTTAAATATCCATAAAAATATAGATTTTTAAAATATTTTGCAGTATAGTAAGTTAATATGGAAATTAAAATCCCAGATATTAAATACCATATAAATAATGACTTAGAAGATATTTGGTTATTATAATCCTTAATTAGAAAACCCAAAATAAAGAATCCTAAGTAATTAATGAACCAAAGAATAAAAATGGGCTTGTTATTTAAAATCATATCATAACCACTATTAAACATACCAAAAACTAATAGTAAAATAGAAACAATCCATAGATTTTTACGAGATATCTTTGAGATATTATTATTCAATATAGGTGTTACTAAATATAAACCAATTAACATATATAAATACCACATATGATAAAATGGCTTTCCTAATAGAACACTTTTAATTAAACCCATTATATCAAAAGTATGATATAAAACATAGCTTAATGTTGCACGATACACTAAATAAATTATAGACCAAGCAATAATCGGAATCAATATCCTAGAAGCTCTTTTTTTATACGATTGTGCAAAATTTTCGTTCCTACCGATTAAAAACATTCCACTAATCAATACAAAAATAGGGACACATATTCGACTAAAGGAATCTACTATATTACTTATCCAAAATGAGAGATCATAATTATTATTATTCATTCCAGAGATAACATATTTAGATGACACATGTAATAAAATAACAAGCATAATAGCAATTGTTCTTAAAGTATCTATAGTATAGTTTCTTTTCATGTGTTTTTTTTGGTCTTACTTATTTATACTAGTATGCACTACTTAGTCGTCTATCTTCATGGGACATATTCTATATTATTTGTAATAATTCCTTAGCATAATCCATAACTTTAGCATAATCCATAACTTTACATCGATGGATATCTTTGGTGTGTAAACTTATGTTTATAAAAAATATATTTTAAGCATATAAATTCAAGAAGTATTATTTGGAATAATACATGCAAAGTCTTTCTTTCTAAATTAGTTATCGAATATACTAAGACTATTTATAATCTACAAATTTCAATTCATCATTTTCTAAAAAAATATCGATAGAAATTAATATTCTGCGGCAGTTTCTTTATCAGCTATTAATAATCTAAAAAATCAAGATATATGTTTAAAGACATTTCTCTAATTAATTCTAAAAAATGGAAATATTAAATATACTGAAGCTTTAATATGTTCGATAACCTGAAGATTTTAGCCATTCTAAACCCTGAGAATTTTAGATAAAATCCACAAAGAGCCTCCAGATCCTAAATATCACTGAGAAGCCTCACTACGGAGTTACACTCCTACGCTTAGCTACACAGTAAAGATTAAATTTTAAAAAGAAATTTAAGTATCTATAAAAATATATACTAAAAACCAAAATCAAAACTGCATCAGAATTTTATGGTTCTGAGCAGTTTCTTTTAGGTTTTACCTCTTATTTATCGGCGAATTTTTCTCTTTTAGATTTCGTGGTTTCTCTGAATCCTTTAAATCAATATTTAAACATCAGAAAACAACGAAAGGCCACAATTACCCATTCTACCTGTAGACTGCTGCTGCCTTTTATTCCTCAAATAAAATTTCTAACTCTTCTTTATTTCCTCCAATCCAATATAAGAAGTGAGTAAATAACGAAATAATCTCTGTGAGGCTGATTTCGACATTTCCTATTCCAAAAACCTTCAAAATCATACTAGGAAATATCGAAAAGTGCTTTGTATGATCTAAAATGACATTTCCTATTGTGAAATCAGCCTCTTCTGAACTAGGAAATAACGAAATCGGCTTTGTATGAAACATATTGACATTTCCATAAACTAAATAAGATAAATTTGATTATTAAATAATAGAAATCGTAGAAAATTATAGAAATCGCCTAACAATAATGATACATATTATAGAAACAGATATAATTATTCTTAATATAGAAATTTCACACATTTCTACTAGTAGAGATTAATAACTAATGATTATTTTAAGGATAAATAAAATATCACAGACTATATAAATATACCATCATTATATATACCATCATTATATATACCATCATTATATATACCATCATTATATATTTATAAGCTGTAATATTTAAATTTAAAAACAATGAACTTTAAAATTAATTAATAATGAGTATTTCTATTTATCACATTTGTAATAAATCCTCAAGAAGATTATTCAGAACAAAAGAAGATTACAATATGGCTATAAATCGTATTGCTGCTGCAAGCAATGCTACAGAAGCTGAAATTTTGGCATTTGCTATAATGTCTACTCATTTTCATATCCTACTACGCACTAAAGACATTCATAAATTCATAAAATATTATACTAATTCTTACTCTAAAACGTTTAATAATAAATATCAAAATACTGAAAATTTATTTAATGTAGGTATAACAAATATTAAGACAAATACAGAAATAATAAATTGTGCAGATTATATTCATCAAAACCCTATACATCACAATGTTTGTTCCACCGCTCTATTTTATCCATTTTCCACAGCTAATTCATATTTTAATGAAGAATTTATTAGAGATGAATATCATGAATCTGAAAAAGTTTCGCCAAATATAAAAAGCCCTTCTAAATATAGTATCAAAGAAAAGAAAAAAATGTTTGGCTATGATAAAGTACCTGCCAAATGGGAAATATTAAATAATTGCTTAGTTCTACCTAGTTCATTCATAGAAATTTCCACTTTGACCAAACTTTATCGTAATGTTAGATTTTATTTAGAACACCTAAATAAACCTCTTTCAGATGAAATAAAATATATTTTAGTAAAAGATTATAAATCTACAGATTTAAAAAATTCTTCTGAATCATTTAAAAAGAAAACTTATGCTGAATATTACTATTATGACGAACATGTCATAAAATCTAATAGAGTAACAGATATATATATATGTACTTTTATTGAAAGGTTTATTAATTATTATAATCTCCAAAAATCATTCATTTATTTATCTCAGAAAGAAAAGGATGCCATCTGGAATATATTACGGAAAAGAGGCATTGATAGATATCAATTTCTACGTTGTGTAAATTTTTAACATACTAAAAGGTGAACGAAGCTACCTATCTGAACTAGCCAGCAAACTGCTATAATATCAGTATACTAAACAGTATGATATTAATTTACTAAACACTATAATATTACTTTAAATAGTATAACACTGAATTTACTAAACACTATAATATTACTTTAAATAGTATAACACTAAATTTACTAAACACTATAATATTACTTTAAATAGTATAATACTGAATTTACTAAACACTATAATATTACTTTAAATAGTATAACACTAAATTTACTAAACACTATAATATTAATTTAAATAGTATGATATCAGTTTACTAAACACTATAATATTACTTTAAATAGTATAACACTGAATTTACTAAATCGATTTAAAGTAAAAGTTTAATAAAAATATAACTGCTGTAGAAATTAATATTCTACGGCAGTTTCTTTATCAGCTATTAATAATCTAAAAAATCAAGATATATGTTTAAAGACATTTCTCTAATTAATTCTAAAAAAATGGAAATATTAAATATACTGAAGATTTAATATATTCAATAACCTGAAGATTTTAGCCATTCTAAACCCTGAGAATTTTAGATAAAATCCACAAAGAGCCTCCAGATCCTAAATATCACTGAGAAGCCTCACTACGGAGTTACACTCCTACGCTTAGCTACACAGTAAAGATTAAATTTTAAAAAGAAATTTAAGTATCTATAAAAATATATACTAAAAACCAAAATCAAAACTGCATCAGAATTTTATGGTTCTGAGCAGTTTCTTTTAGGTTTTACCTCTTATTTATCGGCGAATTTTTCTCTTTTAGATTTCGTGGTTTCTCTGAATCCTTTAAATCAATATTTAAACATCAGAAAACAACGAAAGGCCACAATTACCCATTCTACCTGTAGACTGCTGCTGCCTTTTATTCCTCAAATAAAATTTCTAACTCTTCTTTATTTCCTCCAATCCAATATGAGAAGTGAGTAAATAACGAAATAATCTCTGTGAGGCTGATTTCGACATTTCCTATTCCAAAAACCATCTAAATCATACGAGGAAATAACGAAAAGTGCTTTCTATGACCTAAAATGACATTTCCTATTGTGAAATCAGCCTCTTCTGAACTAGGAAATAACGAAATCGGCTTTGTATGAAACATATTGACATTTCCATAAACTGAATGAACTGGATAAACTGAATGAACTGGATAAACTGAAATGAATTATTATAATCTCCAAAAATCATTCATTTATTTATCTCAGAAAGAAAAGGATGCCATCTAGAATATATTATGGGAAAGAAGCATCGATAGAAATTAATATTCTGCGGCAGTTTCTTTATCAGCTATTAATAATCTAAAAAATCAAGATATATGTTTAAAGACATTTCTCTATACATTTAATAATATTTCTCTATACATTAAATAATATTTATCTATACATTTAAAGATATTTCTCTATACATATTAATAATATTTCTCTATACATTTAATAACATTTCTCTAATTAGCTCTAAATAAAAAGATTTATTAAGAATAAAGGGGATATACCCCATTTTTGAACTTCACTTAAAAAAAACTGTTGCATAGCAATAAATTATTATTGATAAACGATAATAATATTGCTAGTTACTGAAAAAATATTAATTTTGTACTCCAAATTAAATTTGAAGATTACATTATGAGTGAAAAAAAACGCGTTTATTACTTCGGTGGAACTGAAGCTGAAGGCAATGGTTCTATGCGAGAACTATTAGGAGGAAAAGGTGCAAATTTAGCAGAGATGTGTAAAGTCGGAATTCCAGTACCTGCTGGATTCACTATTACTACTGAATGTTGTACTGAATTTTATGACTTAGGAAGTAAATTTCCTGCTGAATTAGAGAGTGAGGTCAATGCCGCTCTAGCTAAAACAGAACAAGTCATGGGAATGAAATTCGGAGATGTAGAAAATCCATTATTAATTTCATGTCGTTCTGGTGCTAGACAGTCTATGCCAGGTATGATGGAAACTGTACTAAATATAGGTCTTAGCTCTGCCACTATTCCTGGTATGATAGCTAAAACTCAAAATCCTCGCTTCGTATATGATGCATATCGTCGTTTGATTATGATGTACTCTGATGTAGTGATGGAAAAAGCTGGTGGAATCGAACCAGAAGATGGTAAAGGCATTCGTGTTCAGTTAGACGGCATGTTAGGTGCTTTCAAACAAGCAAATGATTACAAGAGTGATACAGATCTTACAGAAGAAGATCTTATACAGATTTGTAAAGATTTTAAATTAAAAGTAAAAGAGGTACTTAATCAAGATTTCCCAGACGATGCTTATCAGCAGTTATGGGGAGGTATTGGAGCTGTATTTAATTCATGGAATGGTAAACGCGCCATCGCTTATAGAAGAATAGAAAATATCTCTGATGATTGGGGAACAGCAGTATCTGTACAGTCTATGGTCTTTGGTAATATGGGTATGAATTCAGCTACTGGTGTAGCTTTTTCTCGTAACCCTGCTACTGGTGATAATAGATTTTATGGAGAATGGTTAATCAACGCACAAGGAGAAGATGTAGTAGCTGGTATTAGGACACCTAATCCACTTAATGAATCTACTAAGACTGATCAAAACAGAAACATACCTTCTCTAGAATCTGCTATGCCACTTGTATATAAAGAATTAGATTCTATACAAAATAAACTAGAACAGCACTTCCACGATATGCAAGATATCGAATTTACTATCCAAGATGGTAAATTATGGATGTTACAATGTCGTAATGGTAAAAGAACAGGTCTGGCTGCTTTAAATATGGCTATGGATATGTTAGAAGAAGGTCTAATAGACGAAAAAACTGCTGTAATGAGATTAGCTCCTGCACAGTTAGACGAACTTCTTCACCCTATTTTAGACCCTGCTTCTGAAAAGAAAGCTACTTTAATCGCTAAAGGTCTTCCTGCTGGTCCTGGTGGAGCTGTAGGTAAATTAGCCTTTACTTCTAGAGAAGCTATGGAATTAGCTGAAAAAGGTGAAAGTGCTATCATGGTTCGTGAAGAAACAAACCCTGAAGATGTAGAAGGAATGAGAGCTGCTACTGGTCTTCTTACCGCACGCGGTGGTATGACTTCTCACGCTGCTCTAGTAGCACGTGGTTGGGGTAAATGCTGTATAGTAGGTTGTGATGCTGTTACTTTTAAAAACGTAGAAAGTAAGAAAACTATGAATGATGGTAAAATACTTACTATCATGGAACAAGTATTAGAAATTAAAGGTAAGACTTATCATAGTGGTGATGTATTCTCACTTAACGGTTCTAAAGGATTCGTTTATTCTACTCCTATTGAAACCATGGATGCTTCAGAAAATCCATTATTTGTAGAATTTATGACTATGGTAGATAAATATAGAAAATTAGGTGTTAGGGCTAATGCTGATTCTCCTAAAGATGCACAGAATGCTCTTAACTTCGGCGCATCTGGAATTGGTTTATTTAGAATAGAACATATGTTCTACGGAGAAAACTCTGCAGAACCACTTTCTAAATTACGTAAGATGATCCTTTCCAAAACTCTAGAAGAAAGATTATCAGCTCTTGAAGAATTAAAACCTTTCGTAATCAAAGCTACTAAAGGCACTATGAAAGTTATGGATGGTAAACCTGTTACTTTCCGTCTGTTAGATCCACCTCTTCATGAGTTCGTACCTAATGACATTGAAAAACAAAGAGAACTTGCTAAACAATTCGGTATCTCAGTAGAAAATATTCAGAAAAGAGGAGAAGATCTTCATGAAGTTAACCCTATGATGGGTCACCGTGGTGTTCGACTTGGAATATCATATCCAGAAGTTAGTGAAATGCAATATCGTGCTATATTTACTGCTACTGCTGAGTTATTAAAAGAAGGTTTAGACCCACACCCAGAAGTAATGATTCCTGTAACTATCGACGTTAGAGAACTTAATTATCAGAAAGAAATTTGTGAAAGAGTTCTTAAAGAAGTAGAAAAAACAGAAGGCGTAGAAATCAAATACTTATTCGGTACTATGATTGAAATTCCTCGTGCTGCTATACTTGCTGATGAAATGGCTCAAACAGCTCAATTCTTCTCGTTCGGTACTAATGACCTTACTCAGATGACATTCGGCTTTTCACGTGATGATATCGGAGCATTCATGCCTACATACTTAGAAAATAAAATCCTTGACAGAGATCCATTCCAGACTCTAGATAGAAAATCTGTAGGTAAATTAGTAGAAATAGGTGTTAAAGGTGGACGTTCTACCAACTCAGATCTTAAAGTAGGAATCTGTGGTGAACATGGTGGAGATCCAGAATCTGTAGAATTCTGTCATCTTTGTAATATGAATTATGTTTCATGCTCTCCATTTAGAATTCCTATCGCACGCCTAGCAGCCGCACAAGCAGCTATAAAAAATGATAAATAATTAATACATTATAGCCTGACGGCAATTCATAAAATTTAGAAAAAGCCTTTCCTTATGGAGAGGCTTTTTTTGTAGCATAGTTTAACTAATTTTTATTATTTTTGTAAATAGCTATTTTTAAATAACTATTATTTATTAAACTAAATACTTATGAAGACTGTAAAAATATTCATCTTATTTATTATTTGTATTCTAGTCACACTTCCATTGTCGGCTAGACGAAGAAAATCTAATTATAATATAAATCGTAAAACAGAAGTCGTAATGATAGGTGTCGGCACTGATGGTACCAAAGCCTTTAAAATTTATGTGGTCGGAAGACATGTGAAAAAAGCTATGGAAGTAGCCAAAAAAGCAGCCATAGAAGTTTGCATATTCAGAGGCCTACCATCTGCTGGTTCAGTAGGTGAAACTCCTGCCCTTTGTGATTCCAAAACAGCTGACGCCAACAAAGAATATTTTGAAAATTTTTTCGATGATAATGAAGGTCAATATATCCGTTATATAAATATTACTACTGACGGTTATCCTTCTGGAAGAGATAGAATAAAGGTAAAAGGCGGTTACAAATGTGGTATTATAGTACAAGTAATGTATGATAATCTTCGTGAAAAGTTAGAAAACGATGGAATCATAAAATCATTAAATTCAGGATTCTAGAATTATAAATATAATTTAGAATAGAATAGAAATATACAAATATGAAAAAAATATTATTATCTCTCTTATTAGGATTCATTTCTATAGCAGCTTTTTCTCAAGCTAAAAAACCTACTATTATGATAGTACCAAGTGATGCTTATTGTTTTAGAAATGTTTATACTACTTCTTATAAAAACGAAGTGGGAAAAGATATTATTATTTCCGATTACTATAAAGCTGTTTCTCGTGATGAAGATCTTCGTTTAGCTATTTCAGAATTATCTAAGATAATGGCCAAAAGAGGTTTCCCTCTAAAAGATTTAGAAGCTCAATTAAAAAAACTGAAAATTGAAGAAGTAGAAGACTCCTTCATTACTGCAGAAGATGGTGATGGAATAATAGAATCTCCCTTAGATCAATTAAAACGTACTGCCAAAGCTGATATTATTATGGATATTGATTTTCAAATATTTAGAAGAGGCCCTAAAAAATATATATCTTTTAATCTTCGAGGACTAGATGCTTATACTTCCAAGATTATTACTGCAGTTTCTGGTGATGGCCAGCCTACCACTTCAGCCAGCGTTGGCATTTTGATAGAAGAAGCCGTATTAAGTTATATGGATGATTTCAATTCTGAACTACAACAATACTTTAATGACATGTTTACCAAAGGCCGAGAATCTGTTATTTCTCTTAAAATGTTTGAATCATCCGCTGTTAAATTCACTGATGAATATGAATTCAAAGGCGAAACGGTACAGTTAATAGATATCATTGATTATTGGCTGGATGAGAATTGCGTAAATCATCGTTTTTCAAGAACTCAGACAGGAGATTATACATTACAATACGAACAAGTCAGAACTCCTTTATTTCGCACTATATTAGGCAAAGAAAGAGCCACTGATACTAGAGCGTTCGTAAGAGATTTACAAAAATTCCTAGAACAAGAGCCAGTAAATTTAACTGGTAAAATATATGTCAAAGGATTAGGAGAAGCATGGTTGATTTTAGGAAACAATTAAGATTTTATAATTTATTGTAAATAATCAAATTCGATAATAATTATGAAAAATATACATATCAGAAAACATAATATTTCACTTTTAGCTTTAACCATATTAGTTAGTACATCCCTTTCAGTACAGGGGCAAATAACTGCTGATAATACCGACCACCAAGATATTAGTTCAAATACTATTCAACAAACTAAAATTAGTACTAAAATTAAACAGACTAATAAAGTTAAACAGACTAATAAAATTAAACATGAAAACATTTCTATAGATGTATTAGATGAAGTAAAAGGTCTTAATAATTCAAATTCGGAAAGGATTTTAGTAAGTAACCTAAATGAAGCATTGGTTCTTAACCAAATGGGAGCTGCCGTAGGTAGATTCGTAATGTTTCCTTCTGCTATTCCTATTAGAAAAAGTGTTTCTCCTACTACTCCGCCTAAACATATATGTAAATATCGAGTGAATTTAATGATAGGAGATGTTTACACTGGTAATCTTTTGGGTGAAACAGTATTTATTATAAAAGGTATTGGTAATTCTGAATTTCAAGCTGAGATGGCTGCTATTCGAAGAATTAATTCAAGAAATTATAAAATCAAAAAATTAATCTTAAATTCTCAGAAAAAAGTAATAGAATATTTTGACTCAGAAGGACCTACTCTACTGCAGCATATAAAAGTTCTTATAAATAAGAAAGAATATAAATCAGCTATGATAGAAGCTAGAGTTATTCCTAAAACTTGCATTCAATGGTATAATGAAGCCTCTAAATTGATATCTCAATTACCTACTGAGAAAGTTAATAAAATAGAGATAACTCAAGAAGATATTAATAAATATTATAATATTGACGACGAAGAACGATTCGAAAAACTAATAGAAAAATTCAGATAAAAATTTAAGATAAAAATTATGAAAAAAATACTACTAATAGGACTTACATTATTAATGTGTTTACCACTTTCTGCCGAAAGGTATAAAGTCAAAGAAACTAGTCATGGAAAAATGCCCCATTGGGCTAAATCTGTAGAAGAAAATTATTTAATCATCACTGCTACAGGCCATACTCTTGCTGACGCACAAGCCACTGTATTAGCTAAACTAAAACAAGCTATGTGTGAAAGTGTAGCTACTAATATTATAGCTGAAACTGAGTTTAAACAGTCTTCTGTAAATGAAAATGGAGTTTTCAATAAGAAAGATGAATATAGAAACAAAATTCATACTGAAACTACTAAGATGTCTTATCTCTCAAATGTCACTTTAGCCAAAGTCGAAGATTATTATTGGGAACGAAGACAATATAAAAAGACTAAAAAAATAGAATATTTTTATGCAATAAAATATCCATTCACCATATTTGAACTTAAAAGTTTAGTGATTAATTATGAGAAACTACAACAAAAGTTAAATAATAGATTAGAAGAATTACAAAATCATACTAAAGCTATAGAATCTTTAGAAGAAATATCTGAAAAAATTAATAAAGTAAAAGAATTACAAAACGAATTTGCTGAGAAAGATAATAGATATCTTCAATGTGATTTATTAATAAATAATTATAGAAGACTTTATGAATATATAACTATAAAAACCAAACAAGTAAAACCTAACCAAGTAACAGTAGTATTAGAATACGAAAATACTATATTATACAGTAAACAAATTCCCATCGTAACTGCATCTTGGGATGCTGCTAAAATAAATGTAGAACTTCAAGGCTATTCTGTAGCTATTACATATGACACTAAAGGGAGTTACTCAAATGATGATAATTACCTTAATATTAGATACAAACTTGGTAATAAATATGTAAATAAGAGATGTTATTTAAACATTAATAAATAATAACATTATTTTAAGAAAGATATCATTTCCTTCGAGCGAAATGAATAGAATCTCCCCATTGGCCATAACCGATGGGGACTTTTATTTTCTTAAGATTAGCCTCTAATTGAGCTTGAGAATCATTGGAATCATCCTCACTCCCCGGTTTATCATCATATATAGAATAGTCATTTCGAACTGACGAAATCGTCATATTAGGCATAATAACATTAGCACCACAGAGAACACCTTTCTCCCTTCCAAGAGGATCTAAAACTTGCAGAGCAGTCGTGGCAGAAATATTAATATCTGGCATCAATAATCTTAACAATGCTATCATCTTAAAGCCAAGAATAAGTCTATCTTCTTTAGATAATAGCATATCTTTATATTGCCAAAGTGGAGTATCATGATGCTCCAAATAAGGCCCCATACCACACATATCTATATCTATATTTTTAAAAAATAATAAATCATCCGCTAATGATTCTGCGGTTTGAAAAGGAAGACCTATCATAACGCCAGTACCCACTTGATAACCAGCAGTTTTCAAATCTACTAAAGCTTGTTTTCGAGCTTCGAAACTATGAATTTCATCATTTGGATGAATTTTATGATAAAGATCCTCGCTAGAACTTTCTATTCTAATCAAATAACGATGAGCCCCTGCTTCGAACCATTCTTGAAATACTTCCAAGGACTGTTCCCCTAATGAAAGAGTAATACCCAAATCAGGCCTATCATCTTTCTTAGGTAAATGTTTTATTTGACGAACCAGTTTAGTAATTCTATCAGTAAACTCTCTATCTTGTCTTTCTCCACTCTGAAGTAACATAGAACCATACCCTTCATCTAAGGCATATTGTGCAGCCTTTAAGATTTCAAAATCTGGAATATTATAACGATATACTTTAGAATTACCAGAGCGTAATCCACAATACAAGCAATTTTTCCTACAGATATTAGAGATTTCTACAATACCCCTTAAATATACTTTATTACCTACATTATCTAATTTTACTTGATAAGCTTTATCAAATAACTCTTGGATTTTAGCAGGATCTTTTTCCTTTAGCTGCTTTACTAAATACTCTTTATCTATCATTTATGTTAAGGGAAATTAGTTTAAGTAAATATTCTTTACTTTTAATCTTATTAATTATATAGGTCATAGTTATTTAGGTGGTAATTATTTCATTAAAGGTTTAACAGCTCTATCAAATATTCCATTCATATATGAAATAGCCATTCCATAATTTGTTACGGGAACCCCCGCAGCCATAGCAGGTTTTAATCTCTGATATAATTGACGACCAGTCACCATACAGCCACCACACTGCGCTACCATATCGTAAGATTCTATATTATCTATTCTATCTAAACCAGGAATCAAATCAAATTTAAGTTTTTTACCTGTAAATTCTCTAAATAATTTAGGAAGTTTTACTCTACCAATATCTTCACAGGAGCTATGATGAGTACATGATTCTAATATCAAAATTTTACTACCATCTTTAAGCTTAGAAATCTCTGGAGTACCTTTTATATATTCTTCAAAACAACCTTTGGCTCGAGCTAATAACATAGAAAAACTAGTTAAAGGAATACGTTCAGGCACTAACTTAGAAACTTCTGCAAAAGCCTGGCTATCAGTCACAGCCATATAAGGATCAGGATTATTTTTCAGATAATTGGTTATATTATTAGGTTCTAAGACTGTAGCTATACATTTATAATCCAAGGCATCTCTAATAGCCTGAACCTGAGGTAAAATCAATCTTCCTGTCGGAGCCTCAGAATCTACAGGACAAATAAGCATAAGATTCAATCCTTTAGTTTCTAGCAAGCCTTCAAAAGGTGTTTTTTCGTGGAAACGAGCTGAAGAAGCCTTTTCAATAATAGTATCAGTCAATACCTTCCTCACTTCTTCGTCAGCATGATCTGAAAAGACTACAACAGGCAAACCATATTTTTCTTTTATCTTATTTCTATTCTCGACTGACAAAGGCCAAATATCTACCTTATTATATACAAGAATTACTGGAATATCTTTATCCTGAATTTTAGCTAAAAATTCCTGTTCATCCTTATCCAAATCCACTTCTGCTAAACTATTCATATTTATAGAACTATCACCAGTAAATAATAACAAGGCTAAATCTATTTGATTAATAATATCAAAAGTCTTTTTAATTCGTTTTTCTCCTAATTCTGAGGAATCACCTATCCCTGCAGTATCTATTAATTGGCAAGGACCTAGACCAAATATTTCCAAACGTTTCTTAATAGGATCCGTAGTAGTACCAGCTTTTTCAGATACTATGGCGAAATCTTGCTCAGTTACTCGATTAATAAGTGAGGATTTACCAGTATTTGTACGTCCGAAAATCCCTATGTTAATAAGACTATTCATTTTTTGTGGCTATTTCAAATTTTATTACTACTATTCTATTAGTAATATTCTATTAGTAATATTCTATTTTAATACAACTATTCATTTTTAGTTTCTTGTTTACAAATGTAATAATTTTCTTTACCTTTGGAGAGTCTATAATTAAAGAATTTGCATAGATTTTAATTATAAGATAAATTAAAGAAATAGTATTGATTTGTACAATTGTTATAAGATTATAGATTTACATATTAGATAGATATTAGATAAGTATTAGACAAGTATTAGATAAGTATTAGACAAGTATTAAATAAGTATTAGACAAGTATTAGACAAGTATTAAATAAGTATTATTTAGAAATATTATAGAACTTATATGAAGAATTTATTTAGGAAGATTTTACGAAAAAAGAAACTTAACAAACTTGATGAAAATAATAAGCCTGTTTATAAAGATTTATTTGAATCTAAGACTTGTGGCTTTATTTTTAATGTAAATGAACCTGAAATAGTAGATTCGATAATCACATTAGAAAAAATTCTAAAAGAACATAATATCAAGTATAAAGGTGTTTCTATTAATTTTGGGACTCAGGAACCTGCCGATGATAAGTTCTTATCAGATGCCAATATTCTTAACATGAATGATATTGATATAAATTGGTATGGGTTCCCATCTGAGGATCTAACTAAAGAATTTATTAATACAGAATTTGATTTACTTATTGATTTCACTCTAGATTTTCCATCATTTCCAATAGAATATCTGTTACGTGCTTCCAAAGCTAAATTTAAAATAGGGTTTTATCCTGAAAGCGAACAATATTATAATTTCTATATGTTTCCTACTAAAGAAATCCATCCAAAAGATATCGTAATATCTATTTGTAATTATCTCACTACTATCCGTAGTAGTAAATAAATAGATAAATGATTCAATAATAAAGTAATCTATATTCTTATGAATAAAACTAAAAAATATACTATTTTAGGGCTTAAGGGCATAGGCATGGGAGCAGCCAATGTGATTCCAGGAGTGTCTGGTGGAACTATTGCATTACTAACAGGTATATATCAAGAATTAATAGACAGTATCAAAGCTATTGATGGTGAAGCCATCAAACTATTATTCACAGGGAAGTTCCATACATTTTGGAAAAAAATTAATGGTGATTTCCTTATAATGATTTTTTTAGGAGTCATAATAAGCCTTTTTACACTGGCTAAACTTATGACTTTTCTTATGTCTAACTACCCTATTCCACTTTGGGCATTCTTTTTCGGATTAATAATTATATCAGCTATACACATTCTTAAAGGTATGGGGAAATGGAAATTTTCATACTACACAAGTTTAATTATCGGTATTAGTATCGGCTTAGCGATTTGTTTACTTTCTCCTGGGGAAACCACTAATGATTTATGGTTCATATTTTTATGTGGAGCCATAGCGATTTGCACTATGATTCTTCCTGGCATTTCAGGCAGCTTTATATTACTTTTAATGGGAAAATACGAATATATTCTTGATAGTTTCGTGAATTTAGATGGAATGATTTTAGTAGTTTTCTGTCTAGGAGCTATAATCGGATTAGTTCTTTTTGCTCATTTATTATCATGGTTATTAAAACGATACTATAACCAAACTATCTGTTTCTTATCAGGAATCATGCTTGGCTCACTATTAAAAGTATGGCCTTGGCAGAAAATATTGCCATCAGGCATCGAAGGAATACCAGGACCATCACGTCCTATTACCCCAAGTACATTTTCTAGTCTAACTACTACTGTAACCGACCCGATGATATGGCAAGCTATAGTATTCTGTATATTAGGAATAGCTCTAGTCGCAGTATTAGAGTATTTAGCCAAAGATAAAAAGACTGAAAAAAGCATTACAGAATAATATATCTCTTCAAAAATAGTATGATTAACAGAAATACAATCATTATTTAAATATCTCACTAGATTTACTTGCTGAGAATAGAAAATTATTATATCTTTGCAACCTCAAATATGAGAAAAATGGTTCGGTAGCTCAGCTGGATAGAGCAATAGCCTTCTAAGCTATGGGTCCTGGGTTCGAATCCCAGCCGAATCACTAAAAAAGAGAAAGTCATTAGACCTTCTCTTTTTTTATGTATTGCTGTTAAGCTAAATAGTTATCCTATAATCATCATATTTATTCTGTATAATCATCCTTTATACAACGAATACTAAAGGCATTGCCCATATTATTAGTAGTTATTTCAGGTAATATAGCAGTAGAAACGGAAGTAAAAACTAGATTATAATAATCAGTACCTACATTTTTAGTAGAACACCAATAATATCCTAATGATCCTCTATTTATAAATATATATCCATTATTATTAATAGTTCCAGCTGCTGGCAATGATATATTTCCATTAATATCATCATTTGCATCTTCTTGGAAATGCATTCCAAAGATCTCACTACTACCATGATAGAATTTTTCAAATTTATTTATTACCGTTACACTAAATACTTGTAACTCTTCTTTAGTAGGTACTCTCCAACCATAAGGACAAGGATCACTTTCAGTTTTATCAACACCGTCTACTCCACCCCATGAATTTTCTATTCCCTTAGTTTCTTCCCAACCTTTATAATAAGTGTTTTCTAAAGCAGGATCAGCAGGCAAAGAAGGATAACCATCTACAAGAATAGCAACAATAGCATCCTCATAAATTCCACCATCATCTTTATAGCCCAATCCAAATATATTACCCCATTGATATAATTTACCATAAGGATAACCTTTATAAGTATCATTAACTGGTTCATATCCACAATTCACAGGTGCCCATACATATCCTTTGTAAAGAATACCAGGACCATAATTAGCCCCGAATTCATCTAAATAAGAAAGATTTTTAGGTTTCAGCTGAACACTTTCTGAATAAACTTTCCCTGCACTTAAATTTATAGTATATTTTTCAGTATTTTTCACAAAAGAAAATACTGCAGCATTAGATTCATTATCTTCTGTATATACATCTATAACATATTTCTGATTAAAAGAAGTAGGGAACATCATTATCTTATTAGATTCATATAATGTTTCATTAGATGGAAGTGAAATATTTATATTTGAAGACTTATTCTTAGTAGATGAAATAGTAAATTCATGTGCATCTCTTACAGGATATGTAACTTCTCCAGTAGTAGCTTGTACTCTAGCAAAAGCATGAAATATGTTTTTACCATTATATGATCTAACTACTATTTTCTTAACAAAAAGATCATCTGTAGTAGCATTCGTAACATTCACATCAAATCGAGCCATCAGACTATTTAGTCTCACCTTTATTCCATTAGCTTCATACGTACGTAAATTAGTTTTTTGACAATATCTAAAATTATAATTATCTATACTAGTAGTATCTAATTTTATTTCATCATCATAATTTTGAAACTGATTTTTAGCCACATTCACCGACAAATACAATTTTTCATTTTCATAAATGCGAGAATAAGGATTGTAATAATCATTAGAGCGATTAACAGCTGAAGATGCTGATTCAATCGCACCCCATGAATTAACTGGATAAAAGAAATACATATTTATAGGCTTAGACCATTGCAAAATCTTACCTGCAAATTTTTCCGTAATTGAAAAATCATCAGACTCTTCAGAATTTATTATTGAAAAGTTTGCCACGCGTAAACTGTCATATTCTAAATTCCCAAAAGGCTCATAAAATACTTTCACAAAATCATCCTCATTCCACTTAAGACTATCATTATTAAAAGAACCCTTAGTAACTGTCGCCGTTAGTGATACATCCTCAATAATAACTGGTTCTACAGCACTACTTTTAGTACAAGAAGAAACTGATAAAGTTATAAATGCAGATATTATTAACATTACAGCTGACACTAATATAGTAGATGTGAGAAATTTAGTTGTTTTCATTGTGAAATTTTCATTAATTTAATGATAAAGATAAAAATTATATCAATACTTATTACAACAAATATTAAAAATATTCTTTCAAGAAACAATCTCCAATTATTTCTTGAATTTTGTCAGCAGCCATATCGTTATCTAACTACAATGATAAAAAATAGTATATTTGTATATTATGAATAATAGAAACAGAATATATAGATCTAATAATAAACAAATAGCTGGAGTATGTGCAGGCATTGCAGAATATTTCAGATTTAATATAAGTTTAATAAGACTTATTACATTTATTCTAATTTTCTTCGGAGGTGTAAGTATATGGGTTTATATACTTTTATGGATTATTATTCCATCTCAAAACAATTCTGGAAACGGATACTTCGAAAATCGTAATAGAAGAAGATATAGATAATATATTGAACTAGAATCCCATATCAAATTTTCTCCAATAGATTTTTTCTAATTCGTGCCATGCGTATGATGTAGCCCCGACGAAATCTCTAGTGTAATTATTCAAGTATTTAGTAGCTTCATCTTTCTTACCGGCTTTTAAAAGTTCTTGAACTCTAGATTCTACAATAGGACAATCTTTCATCATTTCATCTTGAAAATGCATCAAATAAGAAGTATGTAATTCCTTAGTATTTTGCCATGAAACAGTAGCTAACTTATTAGCTTTACGATAATTCCAAATAATAGCATCCTCTTTCACACCGTGTTGACCACAAACTGAAAATTCTTGTGGTAATGTATTCATACCGCAGTAAATAGGAATACGTGGACTCTGAGCTGCATTGTCGAAAGACAAGAAAATCCTACCTCCTATTTCATCTGGTAACCAATCTCTTAACTGAGCAATAAATGTATAAGAGCACCAAGCCACTGCCACTACTCTTTGATATTCTACTGCCCCTGGTTTTAAAGCATTGATAGATTTTCTGTCATCACCATTCATCCAAGGATTTGCTATAGGGATACGTACACTATCTATTCTAATGACATTACCGTCTTCATCTTTAATTTCTTTAGCCATTTTAAGATTTTTGGTCATATCCCATTGGGTATCCTCATATACTTCTCTGTACATAGCCATTACATCTTCTACAGAAACTTTATTATCAGGTTTAACTGAAAAAGGAAGTTCTTCCATATCCATATTTAAGTGTAATGATGGTGCGAAATGATTTAGAATAAAATATTCACGAGTCCAGAAAGGTTTTAACACTTTAGTATATGAATCGACATCACCATAAACTTTCCAGAATTTAAATTCAGATTTACCATCCCATAAGTTCAACTTCTTAGCTAATGAAAATACATTTTCAGAAGCCATATAATAATCAGTATTCTTTAAGATTTTTTCTGATAAAGTACTGATACGACAAATGTTAGCTGAAACCCCTATATTTCCATCAGGAATCCTTTCAGCTGCCCATACACTACCAATTTTATCAGGACCAGCACCGAAAATTTCTAATTGCCAAACTTCTTTAGTATCAGCAATAGTAATACATTCACCCCAGTCGCCATAACCATATTTTTCCACTAATTCACCTATTATGCGAATAGCATCCCGAGCATTATCACATCTTTCAAGTGCGATTTTCTCAAGCTCTTCGATTAAAAACATTCCATTTTTGTTTCTTAGAATTTCAGATCCACCAATAGTAGTTTCACCGATAGCTAATTGCTTTTCATTAAGACAAGGATAAGCGGTATTTAAAAAAGAATATACTTGAGGAACTTGAGGAATTTCTCCAACTTTAGTTAATCTGTGAGAATCAAATTCGTCAGCTGTATGAAGCATACCTTTATAAATAGTTTCAGTAGCACCTTTATCATCGCCTTTTAAATCATATATTTTAGCAGGTTCCCATTTCATCCAGGTTCTATATCTAGCATCACATGCATGAGCTGTCATAACTGAACCGTCAGTAGAGGCATTACAACCAACCATTATACTAGTGCAAGCATCTCTTACCCCTAGGGAATTTGGATCAGTAGGATCTTGAGCGTTTACATTAACACTAGTTCCTAAACTTATGGTTAGAACTATGACTAACGTCAATGTAGAAACTCCTAAAAAAGTAGATAGTTTTCTCATTTATTTTATAATTTAATCTGTTAATATTTGTTTTAAGTATGCCTATCGGCATGGAAACATCAAAAATAAGAAATAATACTCGTTTTTCAATTAATTCCTTTATGAATCTTCTGACTAATTTTAAAGTGTAATAACTTTATCAGTGTTATTCATGGCACCCATAATATCTAGCATAGTAGCTACTGTACCACATGAAACACGCTCCAAAACTCCATAGTGTATCGAACAAGTTTTGCAAATTAAAATAATCACTCCTTTCTCTTCTAACTTTTTTATTTCCTCTAATACTGGAGAATCATTCAAGGTTAATTTAATCCCCTCTGCATAAAAACAAATATACTTAGGAAGTTCCTTTTCATCTAAAGTTAAAGTCAAGAAATTTTTCGCTAAAAGATGACTCAATTTATTATCAGCATCACCCATTCCAAAACTGTTAAATACTACAGTAGTTCTCATAAATAATTAATTAAATATTTTATATGTAAAAATATCTATTTATAAATATGATTATAATAATATAATGATAATCATTAGAAAGTAATTTTTCTTATTTATAAATAAAATTCGATTCAAAATTAATAATAATATATTACCTCATAAAATATTATTTCATCAATATGGAAATACTTGTTTAATAGGAGACAAATTTATGGCATTTTTTTTGTTATTAATACCAAATTTATTCGTTGATTTTCCTCATTTTCACAAAATTTTAGATAATATACTTGAAATTATACTAAATTTTTAAAAACTTAAAATGATCTTTTTCAAGCAATATTTTGATACTTTTAAATAGCTTCTGAAGTCTTATAAACTTATATATGAAAAAATATGTATAGTTTTTTAGTACTTATAATAAACTATTGAAAACTATACAAAAACTCTACATATGCATTTATAACTGTTTTAATGCTTGATATAGAAAATTTTTCTCTCTATTTTTATGATTATTCAACTGACTGAAATTTGACATGGGATTGTTATAGTAGTCATTAAAAGGATTATTAAAATCGTCATTAACATTATTATTTAAGTCGCGATTGAATATTTAAAAATACTATTAAATTAACAAATACTATTTTTAAAAATTACTATTTTTTTCGAACGAAATGTTAAAGAACACTTTAAGAAACATATTTTTTAGAACACCTATATTTATGAATCGTTTAACAAAAATTTTATCAGCTGTATTAATACCTATATTAATAGGTATAAGTTTTTCAGCTTTCGCACAAAAATCTTATCCTCTTTCAGGAACTATTAGAGATGTAGAAACTAATGAAGTAATTCCCTTTGCCATGATACAAATAGAAAACTCTCAGGAATTTTGTATGAGTGACGCTTCTGGTTTTTTCAAGTTTAATAAATTCCCTTTAAAAGAAACCACTTTAAAAATTTCTTTTTTAGGCTACATTACTAAAAAAATAATAGTTTCTAAAACCATTAGAAAAGAGATATTAGTTATAAATTTACAACCAGCTAATTTATCTATCGATGAAGTAATAGTAACAGCTAAGCGCGTAGATAGTAGAGAAGGTACTAGTAGTATACATATAGGTACAGATGCTATTAAACAAGTACAAACATTTTCATTATCTGATTTAGTATCATTACTTCCAGGTAATAAGCTTACCCCTCCTACTTTAAATTCTACTCAACAAATACAACTTCGTTCAGCTGAAGATGGAGGTTCTAGTATAAACTCTTTCGGTACTTCTATTGTAATTGATGGTGTTCCTATAAATAATGATGCTAATATGCAGGCTTTAGATCCTGCAACATCTAGTTCCGGTGTAAAATCTACAGCTAATGCCGGCGTTGACCTTCGAGATATTCCTACATCTAATATAGAAAGTGTAGAAGTCATTACTGGCGTACCAAGTGCTAAATATGGTAACTTAACATCTGGAACAGTATTAGTTAAACGAAAAGCAGGTTATACTCCTTTAAGTATTAGATTTAATACCACTCCTAATTCTTATCAAGGGGGATTGTCTCAAGGTTTAAGTCTAGGACCTAAATGGGGTTTTCTAAATTATGATGCTGATTATACATATTCCACCTCTAGTACTACTGATAATTCTCATTACTATAATCGTTACAGTGGTGGTTTAAGATGGACTTTTTCTCCTAGTCAAAAACATAATTGGACCAATACTACATCTCTTAATGTTAACTATAATAAAGATGGAGAACGCACTGAAGCAGATAAAACTGATTATAATCATAGTTCATCTGAAAATTACGGTGTAAATCTTAGTATTAATGGTAGCATAGCATTATTAGGACGTATTAATTATAGTGCTAGTGGATCTATTTCTAAGCAGAATACGAATTCTGAAGTTATGGGGACTGGTCCTGTACCGTTAGTAAGTATCGATTCTTCAGGTACTTATATGACTGAATATTCTCCTATTTCTTTCATGACTGAACGTTCAGTAGAAGGAATTCCTATTAATTTTTATGCTCGTAGTGAAGCTAACCAGTCTTTAGAGACTGGAGATTTCCACTTAGATTTTAGTACGGGTTTTGAATATAGTTATAATAAAAACCGTGGTAAAGGATTAATTACTGCTGGGAATGTAGTTAGTTCTGCAAATTTACCAGGAAGTAGAGGTTTAAATTTCCATGAAGTTCCTGCTTCTACTATGCTAGCTGTCTATCATGAATTTAATGCTTTATATCTTCACAATAAATGGATGTATAAAGCTCGTTTAGGTGGACGTTACGATTATATGAATAGTAAATATAATCTATTTTCACCTCGTCTTTCAGGAGGAGTAAAATGGAATAAAGAAATAGGCTTACGTGCTGCATATGGTATTTCTTACAAAGCACCTAGTATGCTAACATTATATCCTGGTCCTATTTATTTTGACGGAATTAACATGAGTCATTATTCTTCTAATAAATTTCAGAGTATGGCTATAGTTACTACAGAAATTTATCAACCTAATAATGATTATTTAAAACCAAGTAAAGGTCAAACTAGTGAAATAGGTTTTACTTGGGATCATAATAAATGGTCACTTTATCTAACAGGATATTATAAAATATTATCAAATGGTATCGGAAGAACAGATGAATTATTTGTAATGGCTCTTCAGCAATATAAGATAAATCAAGAATTTCAAAATAAATATCCTGATGTAGAAGCTATACCTGGGGATTTTGTTTATTTACCATTCAAACAATATAAATTTAATAATAATAAAAGTGAGAAAAGTAAAGGTATTGAATGGACGATAACACCTCCTCAAATAGAAGCTACTAAAACATCTTTTAGATTATCAGGAAGTTATGTTACTACTAATACTTATACGGATACTCCTATGTTACATCAAGGTAATGTAATTTCTGATGCTGTAGGATTTAAAAGATATGGGTTATTCAGTCAGTCTGAACGTCGATATGATAGGTGTAATGCTAATTTAACCTTAATACAACGTATTCCAGCTCTTAGAATGGTAATCACATTGGTTACAGAACTTAATATTTATAATAATCAAGATTATTTAAATTCTGATAGATACCCTATAGGATGGTATGATCAAACAGGGAAATATATTGAAATACCTGAAGCTGAAAGAATGGATGAAAAATATAGTGATTTAGTATTATCTGAACGCACTTACCAATTTGAACAACCTCCTTTCTACCCTAATTTCCATCTTCAAATTCGTAAAGAATTAAAATCAGGTCACTCTTTTTCATTTTTTGCTAATAATTTCTTATGGTATAATCCTACTTATCAAAGTAATATTACAGATTCTAAAATCACTCTTAATAGTAAAATATCATTTGGATTTAGTGCTTCATTTAAACTATAATTTTGAAAATAATAGATAATATCATTTAAAAATAGATATTAAAAATTTTTAACTAAATAAAATCAACATGAAAAGAATTGTAACTTTTGCAGTTATTTTAGCTGCATTTTTCACCCTTTCGAGCTGTTCTAGCGATTCAGTTCCCTTGGCAAATCTAACTGTAACCCTTTCAGTTCCTACTGAAGTCGAAGGGTTTACAATAGATGTTCCTTCTTCTGAAGTAGAAGTAACTCTTACTAATACTGTAGATAATTCTATAAGTACTGCTATAACAGATAATAGTGGAATAGCTATTTTCGCAGATAAAGCTGCTGGAAATTACATTATTTCCACTAGTATTATTGCTAATGTAGGAGTTAACATAATTAATCTTGTAGGAAATGATCCTGTTACATTAGTAGCTGGTGAAGATGCTTCTAATATACTAACATTAGTAGGATCAGTTAAACAAGAAGATTTAATTATTAGTGAAATATATACTTGTGCTCCTGAATTCATAGGTTTAAGTTATCTTCAAAGTAAATTTATCGAAATTTATAATAATACAGATAAAGATTTAACTACTGAAGGTTTAATATTATCTGGTATCGCTGGTCGTTCAGGTGTAGACGGTAATCGCGAATGGAGTGCTTCACTTCCTATAGGAGAATATGTATATGGTAATAATGTTCTTCGTTTTCCTCAAGATCAAATTAAAACTATTGCTCCTGGAGAAGGTATCGTTATAGCCTTAAATGCTATTAATTATACAGATGGTTTACCAGTAGATAAAGACCCTACTAAATTCGCCGATTTATCTAATTCTGATTTCGAATGTTATGCTGTCGATTACTTACAGAGCATAAGTTCTTCTGGAAACCCATGGTTTGATAGTGATAATGCTAATGTAACTAATATGGAAATACTCTATATGTATAACCAAAACTTAGGATATTCTTTCATAAACTGGGCAACAGGTGGAGAAGCTTATGTACTTTATCGTAATACTGATTTTCTTATGAGTAATGATAATCTCGTAGTAGAACCAGAAGATACAGCTGATCCTCAAGTTCAATATTTGCCTCTTGAAAGTAAATATATCATAGATGGTGTATGTGTTCTTGAAAATTCAAGTGCTGCTAATTTTAGATCTTTACCTTCTACAGTAGATGCTAGTTTTACATATTGTAAAGAAGACGGTGGACCTGGGAACTCAGGTATATCTATAATACGTCTAAAAGACGAAGATGCTAGTACCACTGCAAATCGTACTATACTAATAGATACTAATGATTCTGGTTCTGACTTTACACAAGTTACTGATCCTACTCCACATGTATATGGTGAATAAAAATTGATATTTATGAAACGACAAAAGAGGCTTTCTTCCCTATTAGTTGGTATTTTATGTACTTCAATGACTATTTCTGCTTCGGCTCAAATTTTACATAATGATAGTACTATATGTAATACTCAGGAATATTGTTTACAAGATCTTAATAGAGATCATTCGATATTCATGCAACTATATGCACCTACTCCTTCACTATTGAAGCAATGGTGTTTTAACGAGTTTTCAATGGTTAGTTTTGGGTATAATGTTAATAAAAATGATTTTCATCCCGTAACTTTACCAAGTAGTCGGAATAATATGACATTATCGACTGAAAATATGTTAACTCTTAAAGGAGGATGGCATCTCTTTGGTCGTTTTACTTATATTAACGGCAGTGCAGATAATACCGAATATAATCTTCATCTAGACAAACCAAATAATGGTTCACCTGTATATTATTTCACACCTATCTCTGGTGATTGGGATTTTCAAAAATATAATTTCGAAGCTTATATCTCTAAAGTGCTAAATGATAAATGGAGTATGGGTGCTACTATTAATTATTTAGGTGATTTAAGATTCCGTACTGTAGATACACGTATTGATATTACTGAATTAAAAATGAAATTAGGTCCATCTATTTCTTATAAAATAGCTAATAATCAAAATATTAATTTTAGCTATGTATTTAATAGAAGAAAAGGACAACCACAAATTAATAATAAATATCAACATACAGGAAATACTACTGATTATAATATTTATATAAATATGGGTTATGGCACATATATAAAAAATGCCTCAATAGCAACCCAATGGGTAGATATGGCTCATCAATTCACTTTAGGCTGGGATAATCATACTGATAATAATATTTACAATACTTCTTATACATTTACTACCGGACACGAACATTGGATACGAACTACAGTGGATTATCAGACAGATACTGGAGAAAATATCAGTGAGTATAATTATACTAAGCATGAAATCAAACTAAATGCTATAATGAAATTAGAAAATGAAAATCGTTTAATCAATTTCATTAATTTTAGTTACTTAAGTGGAGAAAATAAAATGTCTGAACATAGTGTTTATACTTCTAGTTTCAAGGTAACTGAAATAACTGCTCAAGCTCAATCTACTTATTTTTGGTCTAATACCCCATGGCTAAATAAAGCTCAATTACATTTTGATTTAGATCACTATAATGGACAAGATCAGAAATATGGTCAGAAATTTACCTATACCAATCTTGATTCCTGGGCTTCTATAAGCTTTGGACATAAAATAGGTAAAAAAAATAAAAAACTTAATTTAAATTTTGCCGCTGGATATAAAGCTAATTTATCTTATGAACATAATGCATTTGCTGCTTCAGATAATATATTTACTTCTAATATTATAACTAGTCTAATAGCATATGATACAGCTAATCTTCTTCATGGACAAGTTTCTTTAGATTATTTTATTCCTTTAAAGAAATTTAATATACAGTGCAGTGCAAAATATGGTATTTACGATGCGATTTCTACCAATGAAATAGATTTAAAAGGTACTGCTTTAGAAAATGGTAAAAATCACATTTATTCATTTAATTTATACTTCTTCTTCTAAACTAACGTTAAACTTACTTTACTATTTAATAAATAAATTAAACCCTATTAATGAAAGCAATTATTAAACAAGTAACGATAGCTGTAATTCTAACGTTACTATTCGCTTCTTGTGCTTCATCCCAAAAGATCATAAGTTACACTACTAATTTACCTGCTTATGTAATATACGATTCAGAAGGTAATACTGTAACATACGACGAAATGATGAAATCTCTGGAACTAAGACAAGTAGTTTTTTTCGGAGAAATTCATAATGATGCAATGTCTCATTGGCTTGAAAAATTAGTCTTAAGAGATTTATACAATATTCACGATAATAATCTAGTAGTCGGCTGTGAAATGTGGGAGAGTAATGGACAAGCTCTTATAGACAGCTTAGCTACTGGAGAAATCACACGTGATTATTATCTAAAAAATGCTAAAATGTGGCCAAATGTAATGAATGATTATCTTCCTTTATTCGATTTTTGTATTAAAAGAGATATTCCATTCGTAGCTGCTAATATTCCTGCTATTTTATCTCATTATGTAGCTGAAAAAGGTCCACAGATTTTAGATCAAATGCCTGATAAGATTAAAGCTATGTTAGCTCCTACTCCTTATAAATTTAATTTAGAAGAATCTGCTTACAAGACAATGGCTTCAGGCTTAATGTCTGATGAACAATGGCTTGTTCAGAAAAAAGCTGGCAAATTAGGAAATGATCCTATGGCTAAATTCAAACCTAGCTTTCTAATAAAAGCTCAGGCTTGTAGAGATGCTACTATGGCATATCGTATTGCCACCAGGCTTACAGATAAAGATAAACGTTTCTTCCATTTTAACGGTGAAATGCACTCAGGTGGAAATACCGGCATCTTATATTATTTAAGACAATATAAACCAGGAGTCGACATAGGGACTATTTCAGTAAAAAAAATGAAAGATCCATTAAAGTTCGATGCTAAAGATAGCCGAGCTGATTATAATATCGTCGTTCCTTCTTCCATGTATACATCATATAAACAATAATAATTATAGCAATGAATGAACCTGTTATAGAATGCGAAAATTTGACTCACTTTTACGGTAATCGTCAAATTTATGAAAATTTAAATTTTACCGTGCCTAAAGGTCACATTATGGGACTATTAGGAAAAAATGGTACTGGTAAAACCACTACTATTAATATATTGATGGGATATTTACAGCCTCGTGGTGGTGAGTGTCGTATCTTCGGAGAAAATATCCAACTAATGACTCCTGAAAAACGTAAAAGAATTGCACTTTTACTTGAAAATCATGTGCAATATACTTTTATGAATATCGAGCAAATAGAAAGATATTATGGTGCATTTTATCCTAAATGGAATAAAGATGCATATTATGAATTAATGAATAAACTAAAAGTAGCTCCTAAGCAACCAATTAGTCGTATGTCTTGTGGACAGCGTTCTCAAGTAGCTTTAGGATTAATTTTAGCTCAAAATGCTGATTTATTAGTGTTAGACGATTTCTCTATCGGGTTAGATCCTGGATATCGTCGTTTATTTATTGAATACTTGGAAGAATATACCAAAGCCGAAGAAAAAACAATCTTTATGACTTCTCATATCATCCAAGATTTAGATGGATTAGTAGATGACTGTATTATTATGGATTTTGGTAAAATATTATTACAAACACCTATTGATACCTTAAAGAAAAAATTTAATTGCTTCACGTTTAAAGTAGCTGATAAGAAAAAGTTACCTTCTGATCCTGAGTTTTATCACCCTGAATATTCTAAAGGATTAGGTTACATCTATACTTTCAAAAATGATGAATATGTTAAGAAAGTATTGAATGAACATAGTATACTATATACTGATTTTAAACGTAAGGACATTACTTTGGAAGATGCCTTTGTAGGTCTAACTGGTAAATATTAATCGATAAAAAATTATATCTCATGAATAAAGCAATATTCTTTAAAGAATGGATTAAAACTAAAAATGCTTTTTGGATCTTATTTTCTATATTAGGTCTAGTTAGTATTTATATCATATTTCAATTATATCACACTTGTGAATTCGTATCTGCTATTAGAGTATGGAATAATTATCTTATCGATGATAAGGGTGCATATATAAATTTGATGAAATTACTTCCTCTATTATCTGGTATTATTTTAGCCTTTGTACAGTTTGTACCAGAAGTTACTCTTAAACGTATTAAATTAACTCTCCATGTACCTTATCCTCAAAAACGTATGTTATTTATGATGATAAGTATAGGAGTATTAGAATTATTAGCCATTTTCGGATTTTCGTTAGGCATTTATATTATTTATTTATCTACTATCGTTAGTCATGAAATAGTTTTTGCTAGTTTTATGGTGTCATTACCTTGGTTTATAGCTGGTATAGCTGCTTATATTTTAGTTTGTGCTATATGTCTTGAACCTACTTGGCGTGGTCGTGTCATCAATGCTTTGATGGCAGCCGCTTTTATAAACATCTTCTTTATTAGCCCATTTCCTAAATCTTATAATTATAGTATTGTAGGTTTGATTATCGTAACATCACTTTGTTTCTTAATCGTACTTCGTTCTATGTTTAGATTTAAAAAAGGCTTACAAGATTAAATTATTAAAATTTGAAAATATTATCATGAAAATAGCAACAAAAATATTTTACTATACTCTCATCATTTTCTTGATGGCTTGGATTTTACCATCATTATATAATTTCTTATTCTATCAACCAAATAGCATAGCTAATTATAAATATAGTCCTATAACCAAGAATTTTGTACATTGGGAATACACAGATGGTCAATCTCTTTATTTAGATAGTGAAAATAATCATTATAATCAAGATCAATATGACTCTTTACTTCCTGTTACATATTATTTTATTCTTCAGTCTAAAAATAAAGCTATTGATAGCTTAGAAGGATATTCTATTGATAGAATGTCTATCGGTATGGGTATGGCAAGTGGTAGTGGTGGTCCTAGAAATATTAATACCCCTCATTTAGGAGTTAAAGAAATAATGGAATCCACTAAATATCGTCTGGCTTTACAAGATCCTACTCAAGTTTTCCGTTTTACTAAAAACTCTATGGAGATTATTAATAAAAGGGATAATAAAATAGATACTTTAAAGACTAGGTTATTTACTGATGCTTTTAATGAAGCAGGAATACAATGGCCAGTATTACGATCAAGTGGTAGTCCTTCTTCTCGTAAATCTTATGACTTCGGTTATATAATATTAGATAGTAATAATGAAGTGTATCATATGATGCAAGTTCATGGAAAACCTTATGTTAGGAAAACATCTGTTACACCTGATATGGGAATAGATCTTATCAGTATGCGTGAACCTATGAATAAAGAATATCTAGGTTATCTTTTAGGTAATAATTCATTATCCTTATTAATGGCTAATAAAGATTACACCACTACAAAATTAGATTTTCCATTAAATATGCATAAAGAGAATTTCTGGATAATGGGTAATATGTTATATTGGACAGTAACAGTAGCTAGAGATGATTCCTTTGATCTTTATGCTATAAATGCTCACACATATAAAACTGTTTTACATGAACATCATGAAAGACCAGTTATGAAATATACTAAAACATTAAAATGGGTTTTCCCATTTACAGTAAACTTTCAACGTAAGACTGACAGATGGATTTATCCTTCATTTGCTAACTTTAGTTGGTATGCATTAATATTAAATCTTTTACTTTCAGGATTATTAGTATTTATACAGCGTAAAAGAAAAGACACGAATTATGGCATGTCTATCATTACCATATTCTTCGGATTATTTAGTTTTGTTCCTGCATTGTTTATTAAAGAAAATTCATAAAATGAAAATTATAAAAAAATCAATATTAGGATTTGTACCCTTTTTATTAAGTGCCGTAATTCTATTATCTATATCTACCCCATCACAAGCTAAAGTACCTGTAGGTAAATATAATGGTGAATTAAAAATAACACTTGATAATAAACTTATAGGACGTAATGATAATCATGCCGTTCGTATTAAAACTATAAAGGACAATGTTAGATATTCTATCCTACTAGATGAATTCCAAGTAGCAAACTTTAACGTATCTGCATTGAAAACTTACGTAACTGCTAAACAAGCTCCTAAAGGAGATGTTAAAATAGCGGCTAAAATAAAAGACAATACTGGTTCTTTCGAAATTACTGGAACAGTAGAAGGTATTATTCATCCAAATAAGACAGTGGAACTAATCTACAATCTACATTTTGGGAAAATGCCAAAAACTATAACCTGCTTTTATAAAGGAACTTTGAATAAATAAAAAGATTAGTTAATCAAGAAAATGCAAATTTGTATTATTACAGATTTGCATTTTTTTATTTACTCATTAGCGATAGTCTTGACTTTCTTATCATTATGTATATCGAAATAAATCTTTCCATCCTTACGCTGAACTCTTATATGTGAGTTAGCTTCTATCTTGACTTGGATAAGTAGTTTAGCAAGTTCATTAATCAATTCTCTCTGCAACAATCTCTTAAGTGGACGAGCTCCATATTCTGGATCAAACCCGTTTTCAGATAAATAGTTAATAAAACTCTCATCGAAACTAATACTAATATCTTTTTCGAGCATTTTTTTCTTTAATTCTTCCAATTGTAATTTTAATATACCTCTAATATTTTCCTTGGTAAGAGCCTTAAATTCTATAATTTCATCTATACGGTTTATGAATTCTGGTCTCATAAGTGCTTTAACCTCAGCTTGAGAACACATATTTGAAGTCATAATTAAAATAGTATTCTTAAAATCTACAGTACGCCCTTTATTATCAGTTAATCTACCGTCATCTAAAACTTGTAACAAAATATTAAATACATCTGGATGAGCTTTTTCGATTTCATCCAATAATATTACTGAATAAGGTTTACGCCTTACAGATTCTGTTAACTGACCGCCTTCATCATAACCCACATAGCCTGGAGGCGCACCTATTAATCTAGAAACAGATTGCCTTTCTTGATATTCGCTCATATCTATACGGGTTATCATATTTTCATCATTAAAAAGAAGTTCTGCTAGTGCTTTCGCCAATTCTGTTTTTCCAACACCAGTAGTACCCATAAATAGAAATGAACCATATGGACGATTAGTACTTTGAAGTCCCGCACGAGATCTACGAACAGCATTGGAAACAGCAGTCACAGCTTCATTTTGCCCAATTATTCTCTTGTGTAAAATATCTTCCATATGAATTAGCTTATCTTGCTCACTTCTAAGCATTTTCTTTATAGGAATACCTGTCCATTTAGCTACTATTTCTGCAATATCTTCCTCCGTTACAGCTTCATTTATAAGAGGATTAGGATTCTCTGCTTTTTTAGACATTAAATGTTTTAATTCATCTTGACAAGCATTAATCTTACCGTAACGTATTTCAGCCACTTTACCGTAATCGCCGTTACGTTCAGCTTTTTCAGCTTCAAATTTATAAGTTTCCAGATCTTTTCTTTTTTGCTGTATGCTTGACAATAATGTTTTTTCTTCCTTCCATTTTTTTTCTTGAATCTTTAGTTTATCACTCAATTCATCCAAATTCTTCTGAAGTTCAGAAAGTTTAAGAGATTTTCCTTCTCTCTTAATAGCAGCTCTTTCTATCTCCATTTGACGTTTATTTCTTTCTAATTCATCTATAGATTCAGGAACAGAATTCATTTCTAACCTCATTTTAGAAGCTGCTTCATCTATTAAATCTATAGCTTTATCAGGTAAAAATCTATTTGTTATATATCTATTAGATAACTCACTAGCAGCGATAATAGCATCATCTTCAATTCTTACTTTATGGTAATTTTCATATTTTTCTTTCAGTCCACGTAATATAGAAACAGATTCTGCCACAGATGGTTCATTTACCATAACTACTTGAAATCTTCTTTCTAGTGCTTTATCAGTTTCGAAATATTTCTGATACTCATCTAGAGTGGTGGAACCTATAGCTCTAAGATCACCCCTAGCCAGTGCTGGTTTTAAAATATTAGCAGCATCCATAGCACCGTTTGTTCTACCAGCACCTACCAATGTATGTATTTCGTCAATAAATAAAATTATTTGACCATCACTATCTACGACAGCTTTAACCACAGCCTTAAGCCTTTCTTCAAATTCCCCTTGATACTTAGCTCCAGCAATCAGTGCACCCATATCTAAAGAATAAACTTTTTTATCTTTCAAATTATCTGGTACATCTTGTTTAAATATTCTTTGAGCTATTCCCTCAGAAATAGCTGTTTTACCTACTCCCGGTTCACCCACCAAAATAGGATTATTTTTAGTCCTTCTACTAAGAATTTGCAAAACTCTACGAATCTCTTCATCCCGTCCTATGACAGGATCAAGTTTACCCTCTTTAGCTCGATCATTAAGATTAATCGCAAAATGATCAAGCATTTGTCTAACATCCTTATTATCACTAGATGGATATCCTGAATTATTATTCATTTTCTAAATTTTTTATTATTAATCATTTGTATTACCGTTCAGTAATCAATCTTACTACTTCAATATTAATTTAATATTCTACGGCTATTTAACATAATAATATTGTACAATCTATGAGCCAATCTCATATACATGTCAAATTGTCAGTATCTTAATTCTATAAAAATAAAAAGATTATTAATACTAATTTTCTTATATTCCATAACTACTTTTTATTAACTTTGATTTATATTAAAATTAAAGCTAACCCAAATAGCTTTTTTAATGATAAATAAACATTATTTAAAAAACTTGAAAACAATGAAAATTATTAATGCTGAAGACATCAACCAAAACATCGAGATGAGTGAATTAATAGATGTGGCGAAAAAAGCTTATGAAATGTCTTATAATGGTGAAGCGACTACTCCACTTCGAACTATCACAGATTTAGGAGAAGGAAATCCTTTGGTGTTTTTCAAACCTGCTTGTGATAATACGAACAAGGAAGTTTCTATAAAGATTCTTAATCAATTAAAACATACTAGCGATAAAGGATATCCTACGATTCAAGGTATTATTCTTTTAATCGATGGTGAGAAGAATCAAATTTTAGCTGTAATTAATGGTAGTCTGATAACTGCTTTAAGAACAGGGGCCGCCTCTGGTATAGCTGCTAAGATACTTTCTCGTGAAGATTCTGAAAATCTCGTGGTCTTCGGCGCAGGTGCTCAGTCATATACTCAGATAAAAGGTATTTTAGCAGTGCGGGAAATCAAAAAGGTCACCATTTACGACAGATATGAACCAGCAATAAAAAAACTGATAAAATATTTCAGTTATGTTAAAGATGTGACTTTCGTCAATGGGACTCACGAAGAAATGGTTAACGATGAAAACAGCAATTACAAAACTGGCATAAAGAACGCAGACATAATTTGTACAGTTACTAACTCTACTTCTAAACTTTTCGAAACTAAAGATTTGAAACCTGGAGTTCATATAAATGCATTTGGCTCATTTGCTAAAGATATGCGAGAGCTACCTGACGATGTATTTACTAATGCAAAACTTTATGTGGATAATAAAGAATCTTGTTTCGCTGAAAGTGGTGATATTATTACTCCTTTAGCCAAAGGTTTTATCAACGATAATAATTATCAGGGTGAAATAGCTGAATTGATTTATAATAAAATAGAAGGCCGTACCGCTGCTGAACAAAGAACTATTTTCAAAAGTGTCGGCATTGCTACTCAAGATTTAGCTGTCGCTCAATACATTTATAATAAAGCTGTTAAACATAATTTCGGTGTAAATATAGAATTATAAAGTAATGAAAAAACCCATAAGTATTTTCAACGAAGTATTAGGTCCTATCATGAGAGGCCCATCTAGTTCACATACAGCAGGGGCATATCGCATCGGCCTAATTGCTAGAAAGTTATTCAATCGACCTATTTCCAAAGTCATCGTCGTATTTTCTACTAAAGGATCATTACCCACGACTTATAAAAGCCAAGGTTCTGAAATCGGTCTCATCACTGGATTAATGGGATCCACCCTTGAATCAGATAATATCCAAGATATAGTTTCCATAGCTGCCCAGGCAGGACTAAAAGTAGAGACTATCGTTACCGACGAAGCTTGCTCTCATCCAAACACTTATAATCTAACACTTTTCTCCAAAGATACAGAATCAGATACAGCAGAAACCAATCCTATTAGCCAGCCCTCGATGAAAGTCGTGGGAATCTCTACAGGCGGAGGAATGGTCGAAATTATAAATGTCGATGGAATAGAAACCGATATAGAAGGTGACACATACGAAGAATTTGGTAATAAAGTTAATCCGAAAAAATATCACTTAGATCCGATTCTTCCTATACATTTTACAGAAAACTCATCAGTACCATTCCATAATGCATTAGAATTCGAAGAACTTTTAGCTAAAGAAAAAGCAAATTCTTTGAAAAATTATACGACTAAAGAAATATGGGAATACGCACTTGAATACGAAGCCTCTAGAGGAAATATGAGCAAAGACGAAGTTTGGACAGTAGCTAAAAAAGTGTTATCCATTATGCGTCAGTCACTTAATACTGGGTTAAACGGGACAAAATATAAAGACAGAATCTTAGGACAACAATTCGACCTTATCGATAAAGCTTCTGAAAAAGGGAAATTAATCGATTCTCCTTTAATAAATAGAGTCGAAAAATACGCTTTAGCTATAATGGAATGCAAAAGTTCCTTTGGCCTTATCGTAGCAGCACCTACAGCAGGCTCATGCGCAGTAATTCCAGCGGCAATATTAGCTTGTTACGATGAATTTAATATTTCAGAAAATAAACACTCTGACGATGAGGCCATTAAAGCCCTTTTAGCTGCTGGATTAATAGGAGTATTTATAGCAGAAGATTCTACATTCTCAGCAGAAGTAGCAGGTTGTCAAGCAGAATGTGGTGCAGCATCAGGTATGGCAGCTGCAGCACTTGTCCAATTAAAACATGGAACTACCCAAACAGCATTGCACGCTGCATCATTTGCACTACAAAATATTCTAGGAATGATTTGTGACCCTATAGCAAATCGAGTAGAAGCTCCTTGCCTTGGGAAAAATATTATGTGCGCTATGAATGCTATTTCGTCAGCCAACATCGCTTTAGCTAAGATTAATACATTAATACCTTTAAGTCAAGTAATCCAAACAATGGATAAAGTAGGTAAAGCTATAATACCTGAACTAAGATGCACAAGCCTCGGTGGACTATCAGTTTGTCCTGCTTCTAAAGAAATTGAAAAAAAATTGAACCTTTCCTAAATAAAGATTAAAAACTTTTAAATAATATGATAAAAAGTAATCTTACAGAAAAAAACAATGGATTAGTTTTACCTATAGTAGAGGAGTTCTATTCTTTGCAAGGTGAGGGTTACAACACTGGAATAGCAGCTTATTTTATTAGATTAGCTGGCTGCGATGTACGTTGTAGCTGGTGTGATTCGAAAGAAAGCTGGAAAATCGCAAATCATCCAATGGTTCATATTGAAGATATTCTTAAAAACATCCTTGATCAAGAAGCTAATACAGTAGTAATTACCGGTGGTGAACCTACTATTCACAATTTAGAACCTCTTACTACTTTATTAAGATCATACAAAATCAAAGTATTGATGGAAACATCAGGCACCCACCCTATTTCAGGAACAATAGATTGGATCGCCGTCTCACCTAAAAAGCACAAGAAGCCTTTAAATGAAGTTCTGGCTGTCGCCAATGAACTAAAAGTCATCATAGAAACCAAAGATGATTTTAAATGGGCAGAAGAAAACGCTGCCAAAGCTATAGCCAACAGGAAAAAACTCTTAATCCATCAAACTACTAAAAACACTAACACATCTACTAAATTAAATTTCCCTATACTATTTCTTCAACCAGAATGGAACAACCGCGATTTCATTTTACCCATCATGATAGATTACGTAAAAAGACATCCCCAGTGGCGCATCTCATTACAAACACATAAATTTATGAATATTCTCTAATTAATTGAAAATCTATTATTTAACAAAATTTTTATTTTTTACCAATAAAATTATTGCTACAAATAATATATTGAAAAAGTTTTAGGACATATTAAACTCTAAAAAAGCCTCCAAAAATTCCGATTTTTCAAAACAATACACTATCTTAGTAAGATGAAAATATTAATATAGATACAGAAAATAAATAATATCCGAATTTACTCAAAATAATAATAAATATTTTAATAATAAATTTTATGAAATTAAGAACATTATTTTTAGCTGCCGCTACATTATGCATGCTATCCCCTGTTTCTTTCGCTAGTAATCGCAGAAAGAAAAAAGAAGAAAAACCAGAATATAAATTTGAAATTGTAGTAGAAAACCCTATTACCTCTGTTAAAGACCAAGCTAGTTCAGGTACTTGCTGGTGCTACTCTGGAATTGGTTTTTTAGAAAGTGAAATTATAAAAGCTGGTGGTCCTTCGTTAGATTTATCTGAAATGTATATCGTTTCTAACTCATTTAAAGAAAGAGCTGTAAAATACGTAAGAATGTATGGTATCTTCAATTATTCAGAAGGTAGTTCTTGTGGTGATGTTTTAAACGTTTGGAAAAATCATGGTATTGTTCCTCAGACAGAAATGGAAGGTCTTAACTATGGTGAATCAAGAAATAAATTTTCTGAACTTTCAAAAACATCTAAAGCTTTTTTAGATGTTATAGCTAAAAAACCTAACAGAAGATTATCTACAGCTTGGAAAACAGCTTTTAATGGTATCATCGATGCTTACTTAGGTGTAGCTCCTGAAACTTTCACATACGAAGGTAAAGAATATACCCCTAAATCATTTGCTGAAAGTCTTAATATTAACATGGATGATTACGTATCTATTACATCTTTCACACATCATCCATTCTATACATCATATTCTATCCAAGTACCTGATAACTGGAGAAATGACATTTCTTACAATGTACCTATCAAAGATATGATGGCTATCATGGACAACGCTCTTAATAATGGTTACACTATTTGCTGGGGTGCTGATGTTTCAGAAAGAGGTTTCTCTCGTAACGGTGTAGGCGTAATTCCTGATACAGATAAAATTAAAGATATCGAAGAATCTGGTTCTGACGAAGCTCGTTGGATCGGTGTTAGTAAAAAGAAAATTAATGCACCTTATCTTTCAATGCCTTGTCCAGAACTTACTATCACTCAAGAAATGCGTCAAGAAGCATATGACCGTCAAGAAACAACCGACGATCACGGTATGCAAATTTATGGTATCGCTAAAGATCAAAACGGAACTAAATATTATTTAGTTAAAAATTCATGGAACACAGCAGGTAAATATAAAGGTATTTGGTACGTATCAGAAGCTTTTGTAGAATATAAAACAATGAATTTCATTGTAAATAAAAATGCTATTCCTACTACTATTAAAGAAAAATTAGGCCTTTAATGAGACTAAATAATTTTTAATTAGATTTAAATATACTTAATGACCATTTATTAAAATATTTTAGTAAATGGCCATTATTTTTATATATAAATGTTAAATTTACACTTATAAAATTTTACAAACCTAATAACTTATAAAATGAAAATAAAAAGATTAGTCTTAGTTTTCTGCCTAACAGCAATAGCTATAAGTGCTTCTGCACAATATCAGTTTACTGAAGTTTTAAAAAATCCTGTTACTTCTGTTAAAGATCAAAATCACTCTGGAACATGCTGGTGTTTCGCTACTTGTTCTTTCATGGAATCTGAACTTTTAAGAATGGGAAAAGGTGAATATGATTTATCAGAAATGTTCGTAGTTAGAAATAACTATGTAGAACGTATTCAAGATGATTTTTTAAGAAGAGGAAATGGGAATATAGGTCCTGGAAGTATTTGTCATATGGCATTTAAAGTATATGCTAAATATGGTATGATGCCAGAAAGTGCATATAATGGTATTAATTATGATGCTAAAGGTCATGATCATAAAGAACTTAGCGGCTACCTTACTACTCTAGTAAAAGAAGGGATTAAATTAGGCAAACGTTCTCCGGAATACTTTGAATTACAAAAATATGTGCTTGACACATATCTTGGAGAAATTCCTGATACTTTCGAATATAATGGTAAAGAGTACACAGCTAAATCTTTTGCAAACATGCTAGGACTTAATCCTGATGATTATGTAGAAATTTGTAGTGTAACTCATCACCCATTTTATCAAAAAGTTCCTGTAGAAATTTATGATAACTGGGATCATGAAAAACAATATAATCTTCCATTAGACGAATTCATGGAAGTTATAGATAACGCACTCAAAACAGGATACACAGTAGATTGGGATGGTGATGTTATGGAAGCTGGTTACCAATTCAAAGAACATTTCTCTATTATTCCTGCTGATACTAAACTTACAAAATCAGATCTTAAAGATCTTAAAGAACCCATAGAAGAAATGATAGTTACTCAAAACCTTCGTCAAGAATGGATAGAAACTTTCAAAACTGAAGATCAACATCTAGAACATATCGTAGGTATTTCTAAAGATCAGAATGGAAATAAATATTACATTACTAAGAACTCTTGGAATACAGATATTAACGGTGACGGATATCACAACATGTCTGTAAGTTATGTAAGAGGTAAAACTATGGGAATCATGGTTCATAAAAATGCCATCCCTAAAAAACTTAGAAAGAAATTAGATATTAAATAGTAAACATATCATCATGAAATTCAAATCTGGCATACCGAATTTTATTACTTCTTTGAATTTAATTTCAGGAATAGTATCTATAATTTTTTCATTTTATGGAGAATTTGACTTAGCACTATTATGTATAGTATTTAGTGCAATATTTGATTTTTTTGATGGTTTTTCCGCACGATTATTAGGAGCATATTCAGATATTGGGAAGGAATTAGATTCACTTAGCGATCTTGTAAGCTTCGGACTAGCTCCTTCTCTTTTATTATATAATTACATGGTTACTAATGTATGTGGAAACAGTTGGTCCATCCCTGCATTAATAACACTTTATTATGCTGTACAAGCAGCATTTAGATTAGCTAAATTTAACGTTGACGACAGTCAAACTCATACATTTATAGGACTTCCTACTCCCGCTGCTGCTGGGTTTTTAGGTTCTATGATATTGGTGGCACTACATAATAATGTTTTTGCTTTAGCTATAAATAATCCTTATTATCTCCCTATTGCAGCTATCATTATAGCAGAACTTACTATCTCTAAAGTTCCTATGTTCTCATTGAAATTAACATCTTTTAAATGGGCTGAAAATAAGAATCTTTACAGTTATGTCATCCATCTAGTAATAGTAGTTATAATATTATTCGCACTAGGACTTCATTGGTCTATACCTATCTTATATCTATTTACATCTTATATATGCTGGAACATAATAACCAACATAATTTACTTACTTAAAAAGATCAACAAATGACTTCAGAATTAATAATTGGTCTTGCAATACCTTTTCTTGGTACTATTTTAGGAAGTTCCATGGTATTTTTCATGAGAAATAAAATGATTCCAAGTCTTGAAAAGATTCTTATGGGATTTGCATCAGGAGTTATGATAGCTGCGTCTATTTGGTCTCTTATTATTCCAGCTACCGAAATGACAGCACAAGCAGGAAAAGCAGAATGGGTACCTACTGTAGTAGGAGTATTACTCGGTATGGGATTCTTTTTACTGCTAGATGGACTTATTCCACATACACATATAAAGTCAAATACAAAAGAAGGTATTAAATGTAATCTTGGTCATCAAAGCCGTTTAATGTTGGCCGTTACTCTTCACAATATTCCAGAAGGTATGGCAGTCGGAGTAATATTCGCAGGTTGGATGAGTGGAGACAATAATATCACATTACAGGCAGCCATGGTTTTAGCTATAGGATTAGCTATTCAAAATTTCCCAGAAGGCGCCATTATCTCTATGCCCCTAAGAGCTGCTTCACTAGAACATTATAACGCATTAAAAGCTGCACAAGCTACTACATCTGAAACAGCTCGTAAAAATGATGTTATTTGTAAATTCAAGGCTTTTTGGTTTGGTACTTTATCAGGAGCTGTAGAACCTGTAGCAGCCATTTTGGCTATATTATTAACAAGTTTAATCGAAGGGATTTTACCATATGCACTTTCCTTCGCTGCAGGATGTATGATTTATGTAGTAATAGAAGAATTAATTCCAGAATCACAGGCCGGCAAGCACTCAAACTTTAGTACTATAGGATTCGCATTCGGATTCGTATTAATGTTCTTTTTAGATACTACTCTTATTTAAACTCTTGAATCATCTCAGATACCTTAGTATCAGCATTATCACCTTTAGCACCGAAATAATATTTGATCTTAGGCTCAGTACCAGAAGGTCGAACTGAAACGACACTTTCATCTTCAGTAAAGAATCTAAGTACATTTGAAGACGGTAGGCCCGTTTCCTCAGGTTTCAAGCAATCAATCACACGAACCACTTTAGATCCAGCAATAGTTTTAGGAGGATTAACACGATAATTATCCATCATAGCCTTGATTTCTTCTTGTCCAGTTTTACCTTTCTTGACTACAGACATTAATTTTTCACTATAATAACCATATTCTTGATAAATCTTCTGCAACAACTCATACATACTCATACCTTGATCTAATGCCCATGCAGCACATTCAGCTATTGCCGAACAGGCCACTACTGCATCTTTATCTCGAACAAATTCACCAAGATTATAACCGTAACTTTCTTCTCCACCAAAAATAAATAATTTCTTACCTTCATTAAGACGAACTAACTCACAAATATATTTGAACCCAGTTAAAACATCATAACATTCCACTCCGAAACTTTCAGAAATAGCTTTTAAAAGCTCGGTAGTCACTATCGTTTTAATAGTATATGTATTCTTATTTAGCTTACCTTCTTCTTTCCAACGTCTTAAAATATAATAAGTTAGAATAGACGCCGTTTGATTTCCGTTAAGCTGCTTCATTTTTCCATTATTATCCCTAACAGCAATACCTACTCTATCAGCATCTGGATCAGTAGCCATTACTAAATCTGCATTTTTTTTATCAGCTAGGGCTAATGCTAACTTCATTGCAGCAGGTTCCTCTGGATTTGGAGACACTACAGTAGGAAAATTACCATCAGAAATATCTTGCTTAACGACTGTATTAATATTAGTAAAACCGAGTTGCTTTAAAGCACGAGGCACCATTCTCACACCAGTTCCATGAAGAGGAGTATAAACTATCGTCATGTCCTTATGATTTTTAACAGAATCTGGGGACAACATAAGAGACAATATTTTATCAAGATAAATTTTATCAATCTTTTCACCTATAGGCTCTATACTTCCAGCAGGACCAAAATCTGACAAATCTATTTTAGCAGGTTTTTCATATCTATTTCTAGCATGATATTCTTCAGGCACCTTAACCTGAGTAATAGAAGTAATCTTATTTACTTCATCTATTATATTCTTATCATGAGGAGCAGTAATTTGAGCACCATCTTCCCAATAAGCTTTATATCCGTTATATTCCTTAGGATTATGAGAAGCAGTAACCATAACACCCGCTTTACAACCAAGTTCTCTAATCGCAAAACTCAATTCTGGAGTAGGCCTAATATTATCGAAAAGATAAACTATGAAACCATTTGAAGAAAATACATTAGCAGTAATCTTAGCAAATTCTCTACTATGATTTCTAGAATCAAAAGAAATAGCCACTTTAATATGATCATCTAATGACTTATAAATATCAGCGAAAGCTTTAATTAAATAATTGGCAAAACCCTGAGTAGCCATAGCTACAGTATATTTATTCATACGATTCGTACCAGCTCCCATAATACCCCTCAATCCACCAGTGCCAAATTCCAAATTCCTATAAAAAGAATCCTCCAGAAGACTAGTATTACCAGCATCTGTTTTATTAGCATCTTCATCGAACATTATTCTTACTTGATGTCTGGTCTCTACATCATACTCATTGGAAAGCCAGACTTTCGCCCTTTCTCTATAATCCATAATTATTCGTTTAATTATTCTTGCATTAAATATTTCTTAATATTTCTCTAACAAAAATACTAACTTTACGACAGAAAAAAAATACAATTAGAAAAATGCTAAACGAAAGGACCATAAAATTCATATTAAAAAATGAAGATACCGACCTAATGAAACTCCTCCTTTCGTCTGGCGATAATAATGATATTGATATTAAAAAAGCCGTCCGACAAATAGAAGCCCGTAAGAAAATAAAAACCAAACTAATTAAATGGTACCACATTCCTGCTATCGAATATCCTACTAATCTTTCATTAGAACAATGTAGTTCAGAACAAACCGCTAAGTATAAACAAAGATTCATCCATAAGGGAGATATATGTGCAGATCTCTGCGGAGGTTTAGGAGTAGATACATATTACATTTCACAAATAGCATCTGAAGTAGATTACTTCGAACAAAATAAAACCATCGCTTGCTGCTCCTTACAGAACTTCAAATTATTGTCGACAGACTCAAAATTAGAACACTATAAATCTACTAATTATAATTTTACAGACTCAAAATTAGAACACTATAAATCTACTAATTATAATTCTACAGACTCTAAATTAGAAGTTCATAACTCGCCTGTTTATAATTCAAATATTAATCCATGTAATATACATGTATATAATCAGACAGTTAATAAAGAATTTCTAATAAATTCACTAGCTAATCCTTACTTAAGTGGACCATCACTGCGAAACCACTACGATCTTTTTTATTTGGATCCAGCTAGACGTTCAAAAACAGGTAGTAGAATATATTCGATCGAAGATAGTAGTCCCAATATATGCGAGTTAAAAGAATGGTTATTTAAAAAATCACCTAAGATATTATTAAAAATATCACCTATGGCAGATTTAACAGCTACTTTAAAATTATTACCAGAAACATCTGAAGTTCATATCATTAGTCTTAATAATGAATGCAAAGAATTATTATTATTACTAGAAAGAGATTTCATAAAATCGACATCTACTGAACCCATAATTACTTGTGTAAATTTAAAAAAGAATAAATCTCCACAAACTTTTAAATTTAAAATATCAAACGAAAAAAACGCTAAATGTACTTTTGCCAAACCCGAAAAATTAACAAATTCTAAACCATCCACCATTAATAATATTCATACCCATAATAACAGTACAGATAATAGTATGGATAACAATATTGAAAGCGAATCTCCCAAATATCTTTATGAACCTAATAAATCCATTACTAAAGCTGGTGCATTTAAATATATATCTGAATATTACAAAATTGATAAAATTGCCACTGGGACTCATCTCTACTTATCAAACCAGCTAATTACCTTTCCAGGTAAAACATTTAAGATATTGCAAATCACCGATATGAGCAAAAAATCTATAATAAAAGCAGCTAATCAATACCCCAATGCTGCTGTAAGTGCGAAGAATATTCCATTAAGTTCTAATGAATTGAAAAAAAAATTAAAAGTCGGAGAATCAGAAACTTATCACATTTTTGGACTAAGCCGTTTTGATGGAAAGAAACGTCTATACCTCACAAAAGAAATTTAACTACTTTCAACTATTCCACCAACCGATAATTCATTTTTTGTTAGCACCCATTTCATTATCATTAAATAGATTCTTACACTTGCCAAATACACTATACTATAAAAGCACTTTGTGTTATTTCCTATTACATTTTACTATGATTTTCTAGGAGGAAATGTCGAAATCGACCTTACAGAACATCTTTTGTTATTTCCTATGTAAATATTTTTTAAATAAATCTGAATACTTATGAAAAATAAATCTGAATACTTATGAAAGTATAGACTAAAATATTTATGAAAGATAAATTCCAGATACTTATGAAAGTATAGACTAAAATACTTATTAAAAATGAATTCCAGATACTTATAAAGTATAGACTAAAATACTTATTAAAAATGAATTCCAGATACTTATAAAGTATAGACTAAAATACTTATTAAAAATAAATTCCAGATACTTATGAAAGTATAGACTAAAATATTTATGAAAGATAAATCTGAATATTTATATTTTAGATTTCATTAGGGAAATTCACAAGATAGACTTTCTGGATAGCTCGAGTTATAGCGGTGTAAAACCATTTGATTTCGTCAATAGTAACATCGGGTTTCCAAAATGGGTTGTCGATAAAGACAGCTTTCCACTGACCTCCTTGTGATTTGTGTCCTGTGACTGCATATGAGAACTTTATTTGCAGAGCATTATAATATTTGTCTTCTCGAATAGATTTGTATCGTTTACTTTTAGTAGTAATATGAGCGTAATCTTTATTTATACCATCCCAAAGAGCTTTATACTGAGTTTGATCTAAAGAAGCTCGTTCAGAAGTCAGAGTATCTAATATAACTTTAGCATCTATCTCGACATCTTTATAATCAGGAAATCTTAAACGAGCATCTGCATAATGAAGACCATAACGATCCTCATGATTTTTGATGCTAAGTAATTCTGCCACATCACCATTTGCAATAAAATCTAATTCGGGAATTTTATCTAAAAATTGATAACAGTTTTTTACGACCATAAGTCTGTCCCCACTAGTGAGTTGTTCCTCTCTAAATAGTACAGTGGCACGGATACCTGCATTATATCTATTAGCACGTTTATTAGAACGACACAATATAACAGTATCTTCCTCACCATACCTTTCATAAGCATCATTAATACATTCGATTAATTCGTTACCCGTTATTTTCTCAATGTCTGGAAAGCTCTCGAAATCAAATTTAGGCAAGGCTAATGAATTAGCAGAATCACCTATAGATTTAGCTAATTGCATAAATCTCAAAACAGTAGCATTATATAAAATACCAGATTCTTGAGACTGACGTACTACAGCCTTTAATTCACAATAATCACAGTTACCGTAAAATGTCATTTCATTAATATCTAAAGCAGGGCTTCTCTCTAAACCAATAGGAGGTAACTGACCACTATCCCCCATCAAAATCAACTTATTTCTTTTACCCTGACGAACATACATAATTAAATCTTCCAATAGATTTCCTGAACCAAAGGTATTGTCACCAGACAGAGTAGTAATCAAAGACACTTCATCTACAATGATAATACAATCCGTTAATTTATTAGGAGCAAGAACGAAATTCCCGACTAGAACTGATTTTTGCCTATAAATCTGCTTGTGTATAGTATGTGCCGATTTTCCAGCATATCCACTTAACACTTTAGCAGAACGTCCAGTAGGAGCAAGAAGTTTATATGGTCTGTCGACAATTTCTAATACCTGGACTAAAGCACTGATCGCAGATGTTTTACCTGTACCAGCATAACCATTAATAATTAATATATCTGAATAATCAGTATTTGTAGGTTCAGAAATCGATATAAATTTAGCTAAATGTTCAAATAACTTAGACTGGTCTTGAGTAGGTTTAAATGGAAAGGCTTTATTTAACTTTTCTATAAAATAATCGTTTAAAGCCATATTAATTTTTTTTGAAAATAACGAACAACATCAATAATGTAAAAAGTTCAAGACGACCTAATAACATTTCGATCGTTAAGATAAATTTGGCAAAGTCATTGAAATATAAATAATTACCTAATGAACCACATCTACCAAATCCGGGTCCTACATTCCCAATATGAGCTACTGACGCAGAAATAGACTCAATAAAAGGGATACCTGTAGCGGAAAGTAATAAAGCACAAATAAACATTATTAAGAAATAAATTCCAATAAACAATAATACAGAAAATAATGTATCATTAGGAACTAACGTATGCCCTATTTTCAAAGGAATAATACCCTTGGGATGTAATTGCTTTCTAAGCTGAATTTTAACTGAATTAAATAATATCCATGTTCTATCAGCTTTAATACCTCCAGTAGTAGAACCTGAACAGGCGGTAAAGATAGAAAGTAACATAAGTAACATTATAGAAAATTGTGGCCATATAGATGTATTAGCAGTCGCAAATCCTGAAGTGGTATTCAGTGATATCACTTGGAAAAATGCTAATCTTAAAGCCTGTCCCCAATTCGCTGCTATTCCTCCAGAATAAATATCTATGGCTACTAAAATAGAAGAAAAGAAAACTGTCCCTAAATATAATTTTATTATAGGTGATTTAAATATTTTAGTCGAACCATGGACTATTAATTGATATAATAGCCCAAAATGAGTACCAGCACATAACATAAAAAACATAGCTGTAAACTCTATAGGAAATGAATGGAAAGACATCAATGATTGATTTTTAGTAGAGAATCCGCCTGTAGCTACTATACTAAAAGCATGGTTAATCGCATCATAAAAATTCATCCCAGATATCATTAAAAATATAGTACTTAGAACCGTAATACCTAAATAAACTATAGAAATAATTTTAACAGTTTCTTTAGTTTTAAATTTGTAATTTTCTTTAGATAAAGCTGAAATTTCCATTTTAGAAATCCTCAATCTAAAAGTACTAACAGCAGGCAATACTAACAACATAAAAATTACTACTCCTATACCACCTATAAAGTGAGTCGATGATCTCCAAAATAATAATCCTTTAGGAACAGCTTCTACTTCAGTAAGAATAGTAGATCCTGTCGTAGTATAACCAGAAACAGATTCGAACCACGCATTCATTAAGGTAAAGTTTTCTCCCCATAATATATAAGGCATCATACCGAAAAGGCATACCAATAACCACGATAGAATAATAATGATAAATCCTTCTTTTATATTAATATCTTCAGATTTCTTAACGAAGATAAAAGGAAAAACACCGACAGAAGCAGTAATAAAAGTACTGATTACAAGAGGAGAAAAGGATGAATCAAAACCATATATCATCGATACTAACGCTGATATAAACATAAAAAGAGCGTTGAATAAAAGAGCAATACCTGTGTATCGCGCTATTAGTTTTATATTCATTTCTTTTTAAGTGATTTATTTTCGTCTACTATTTCTTTTATTTCTTCGTTTAATTGATAAAGGTGACTACCTTTTGGATCAAAAATCACATTATACGGCTTATTATATTTATGATATTTCAGAAGTTCTTTCTCCATTTTCCATATAGGATTTAGGACATAAAGATTTAAAAAATAATTAAATAATAAGACTAATATAATACCTGCTATAATAGCCACTATACCAGGCATCGTAGCTCTATAAAAACCATCTTTTATTTGAGAATAATTTTCCGATAACTGGTTTTGTGAAATGTTAGAAAGTCCTTGAATATAACCTTTCATTTTATTATATACTCCATGTAATCTATCGAAATACCAATCTCTCCTAACAGAGTAATCTTCGTGCCAAATATCATCTATTTCTCTTATAACATGCATATAAGCTACATATGCATAACGGACAGAATCCGCCATAGCTTTTTCTTCATCTGTAGTAAGATGATCTTGAATACTATCCATCAGAGTAATAAATTCAGAATCAGCTTTAATAACTGGAACTGAATTCAATTCACTAGTACCGATTATTTCTAATATTCTAGTATTATATTCGTCACTCTTATTTACCATAATACGAGAGGTGTTTACACAAGTGATATTATTAGATACCATTTGAGAAACTATTTTACTCATTCTTCCAAACTCGAAATAAGTAACTACCCCAGATAATAAAAGCATTACCCCTATTAATATGAATCCTAAAAGAACTCTATTCTTTATTCGTAGGTCAAATTTTTTCATAAATAGTTTTTTATCGACAAAACAATGTTTTACCAAATACAAATATAACAAAAAGAGACGGTATTTAATCCGTCTCTTATATTTTTATATATTTTCTAAAAAATTATTTTCCTAATTTCTCTCTTATAGATACACAATATTCAAGCATCTTGAAAATCTGATTGGTATAACCAGCCTCATTATCATACCAAGATACTACTTTTACGAAATGATCATTAAGCTGAATACCAGCTGTGGCATCGAAATAAGATGTAGTACGCATTCCTACAAAATCTTGAGAAACTACAGAGTCTTCAGTATAACCAAGAACACCTTTTAAATATGTTTCAGAAGCTACTTTCATAGCTTTTTTAATATCTTCATATGTACAAGATTTTTTAAGTCGGCAGGTCAAATCCACTGCTGATACATCTACCGTAGGAACTCTATAAGCCATACCAGTAAGTTTACCTTGCATTTCTGGAATAACTTTACCTACAGCTATAGCTGCACCAGTAGAAGTAGGAATAATATTATTTAAAGCTGAGCGACCTGATCTCCATTTCTTAACATTATGTCTATCCACTACTTTTTGAGAACCTGTACCAGAATGTATAGTAGACATTAAGCCTTCTTCTATACCAAAATTATCATTTAAGACTTTAACTATAGGAGCCAAACAGTTAGTAGTACAAGATGCATTAGAAATTAAATCTTGACCTTTATATTTTTCTTGATTAACTCCATATACAAACATAGGAGTATCATCCTTAGAAGGAGCTGACATCATAACAAACTTAGCACCTTTATCAAAATGTATTTGTGCTTTTTCAGCTGTTAAATATGCTCCGGTAGAATCCACCACATACTCTGCACCAAATTCACCCCATTTTAATTCATTAGGGTCCATGCTATTAGTTATGTGTATTTTATTACCATTAACGATTAGCATATTATCTTTTACTTCCACAGTTCCATTAAAACGACCATGAACTGAATCATACTTAATATAGTATGCTGAATAATCTATATCTACAGTATCATTAATCGCTACGACCTGCACATCATCTCTTTCAAAAGATTCACGTAAAACCATACGTCCAATACGACCAAAACCATTAATACCGAGTTTTATCTTTTTCATTCCAAATGACTATTTAATATATTTTTTTGATTAGCTTATATAAATGCAAATATATATAATTCCCCTTAAATAAACTATCTTTGTACCATAATAAAGAAAATTAGAAAATATACATGGAAATATTAATTACGAACGATGACAGCATTTCAGCAGAAGGAATAAATTTTTTAATAAATTTCATGAAACCATATGGGAATATAACTGTAGTCGCCCCTAAAGATCCACAATCTGGGAAAGCTGCATCTCTTACTATAATGAAGCATATGTATCTTGAAAAAATGAGTGAAGAAAAAGGCGTTAAAATCTACTCATTTAATGGAACACCAGTAGACTGTGTAAAGTTAGCCATGAATTCTTTCTTCAAAAAAAAGAAACCAGATTTATTAATCTCAGGTATAAATCATGGTCATAATACCTCAGCAGCAGCTTTTTATTCAGGAACTTTAGGTGCTGCCATAGAAGGATGCTTATATAATATTCCATCTGTAGGATTTTCTATCGACGATCATCATAAAAACATCGATTTTTCTGCCATAGAAAAATATGGAAGAAAAGTTATCGAAATGATTATAAAAAATGGCATTGCACAAGGCTCATATTTAAATATAAATTTTCCAAGTCTCCCAGCTAATCAAATCTTAGGATACAAATTTGGTCATTTAGGAAAAGGCAGATGGATAAACGAATTTGAAGAGAAGTCTGACGACCATGGGAAAAACTATTGGTGGATGACTGGAGAATTCGAAAATCTAGAACCAGAAAATCCAAAATCTGATATCAATATCATAAATAGCGGATATATTTCTATCGTAGTCCATAAGCTAGATAACACAAATTACGACGAACTCTCACGTCTAAAAAAAGCTTTCTAGGAATGAATATCTGGTATCCCGAAATGTTCGGACACATATTCAAGATCTTTATCGCCTCGACCACTAAGATTTACTAATATGGATTCATGTGGATTCTTCTTGGCCAGTTTACAAGCATAAGCCACTGCATGTGCACTTTCAAGTGCTGGGATAATTCCTTCAAGCCTACTTAGTTCAAAAAAACTATTTATACATTCATCATCATTAATAGTTACATATTTAACACGTTTATGGCTACCAAGCATAGAATGTTCAGGACCTACTCCAGGATAATCTAGTCCACTTGCACAAGAATATACAGGGGCAGGATTTCCTTTTTCATCTTGAAGCAACATACACTTAAAACCATGCAACACTCCAGGCCTACCATAAGTAATAGAAGCTGCATTCTGACCTAATTTACAGCCATTGCCACCTGGCTCTACCCCATAAATATTACAATTATCCTGTAAGAATGCTGAAAAGATTCCCATAGCATTACTTCCCCCACCTACACAAGCTATTACATTATCTGGCATCTCTCCAGTCATTTCAGAGAACTGCTCTTTAGCCTCTATACCTACCACTCGTTGAAAATCTCTTACCATCATAGGAAATGGATGTGGACCTACTACCGAACCTATGCAATAAATCGTATTAATCGGATCCTGAATATAAGCCTCGAATGCTGCATCTACCGCTTCCTTTAAAGTTTTTAATCCAGAAGAAACAGGTATCACTTTAGCCCCCAGAATTTTCATGCGGATTACATTAGGCATTTGTTTAGCTATATCTACCTCACCCATATAAATATCACAATCTAGTCCAAAATATGCTGCGGCTGTCGCCAATGCTACCCCATGCTGACCAGCACCAGTTTCAGCAATGACCTTTTTTTTACCCATATACTTAGCTAACAATACTTCACCCATACAATGATTTAGTTTATGAGCCCCTGTATGATTAAGATCTTCTCTTTTTAGATAAATCCTACCACCATACTTATTGCTCAGTCTATCACAATAATACACTGGTGTAGGACGTCCTTGATAATGTTTTCTAATACTTCTTAATTCAGAAATAAATTTGTGAGATTTACTAATACTAAAATAAGCATTAGTAATACGATCCATCTCTTGTTTTAATTCATCTGGAATAAAAGATCCACCAAAGTCTCCGAAGAAACCATCTTGATTAGGATAAGTTTTTAAATAATCCTGTTTCATTTTTAATAATTTTTAAATGTTTAAAATATTTTAACAAAACAAGGATGAAGGATTTTCTGAAATGGATTATTCTAAAGAATAAATACATAAAAATAAATGCTTAATAAAAAGCCTGTCAGAAAATCCGACAGGCTTGAATATATTTTAGTTTTTAAATACACATAAAATTTCTACTCATCGAATTCTTGGAATTTGATAAGCCACCACCAATTAGTATTTAAAAAATTTGTCATATTTCTAATATTAGTAATATAAGCTGTTTCATTATTTTTATGCAAATAATATCGTCTATCTTAAATAAGCAACATCTGTATTACATAAGTCACAAATGTATCATTTTATTTTTTTTTATCCTACACAATTTTAAAAAATTAATAATACTTTTGAAATAAAATATAAGTATATCTAATGATATCTACGACATATTTATTAATTTTACATAGATACTAGATTTATCTAAATATTATTTTATATAGATAAATATCCAAACTACTTTTAAAATATATGGAATGAAATATTACATTATAGCCGGAGAGGCTTCTGGTGATTTACATGGTTCTAATCTTATCCATGGATTATTAGAAACAGATCCTAACGCAGATATTAGATTTTGGGGAGGTGACATGATGTCTAAAGCTGGTGGCACCCTAGTAAGACATTACAAAGATACAGCTGTAATGGGGTTCGTAGAAGTACTCTTAAAACTAAATAAGATATTAAATAATATTAGCTTCTGTAAAAAAGATATATTAGATTATAACCCTGATGTACTAATACTAATAGATTACCCTGGATTCAATTTTAGGATGGCTAAGTTTGCTCATGTTAGAGGTATTAAAACATTCTATTATATTTCACCTAAAGTTTGGGCTTGGAAAGAAAAACGTGTAGAAAGACTTAGAAAAGATGTGGATAATTTATTTATAATTTTCCCATTTGAAATAGAATATTTCAATAAGAAACATATAAAAACTATATATTGTGGTAATCCACTAATAGATAAAATAGAAAGCAGCGGAGTTTTAAAAGAAAAGGCTAGCGATTTTTTCAAACGTCATTCAGATGTTTTGACAGCTAATGATAGTAAGAATAATCCCATCACTAAATATAAACCTTACATCGCATTATTAGCAGGGAGTAGAAAAATGGAAATTAATTATCTAATGCCAGTTTTCCTTAAATTCGAAAAATTACTTGAAGAAAAAATAGCAAAAGGTGATTTGCCAAAATATGATTTACTACTGGCCTCAGCACCTTCCATAGACCTATCTTATTATCAAAAATACTTGAGCGATAGTAATATACAAATAATCAACGATGATACTTATTCTGTTATGAGACATGCTGACTTCTGCCTAATTTCATCTGGTACTGCAAGTCTAGAAGCTGCTCTGATAGGCTCACCTCAAGTAGTTTGCTACGGTGGTAATCCTATTTCTTTCGCTATAGCCAAACACTTTGTTAAACTTAAATGGATCTCCCTTGGTAATCTCATTATTCAGAAAACAGCTTTCAAAGAACTTCTTCAGAAACAATGCACAGCTGAAAATATTATGAAAGAATTTAATCTTATCACTTTAAATTCCTCATATAAAAAGCAAATGTTAGACGACTATACTGAAATTCAAAATAAACTAGGTTCCCCTGGAGCCTCAGTTCGTGTAGCTAAAGAAATGTATAAACTTCTTCAAAAATAGACTTATTTAATTTCTTGGACCAAATATTTTAGTTCCTACTCTTACATATGTAGATCCCATAGAGTAAGCTATTTTATAGTCATTTGACATACCAAAGGATAGACTATCAAAATCATTTAAAAAGTCAAAATTCATAGCATGAACTTCTTTATGAAAATCAATAAGATGTTGGAATTCTTTGCGAACTTGTTTTTCATCACTTGTAAAAGAAGCCATAGACATAAGTCCTTTTATATGTACATGATGAAGAGTCATTTCTTCACTAGTATTAATTCTTTTTAATAAATCTATCATTTCTTCATCAGAAAAGCCAGACTTAGATTCTTCTTGGGCAATATGTAATTCTAAAAATGCATCTATATCTCTCTTAGTATTAGCACAATACTTTTCAATAGCGAATAATAAATGTTCAGAAGAAACAGAATGAATAAGTTTTACATAAGGAACGACCATTTTGATTTTATTGGTTTGCAAGTTCCCGATGAAATGCCATTGAATATCCTTTGGCAACACTTTAGCTTTTTCTTTTAATTCTTGAGGACGATTTTCTCCAAAAATTCTCTGCCCAGCATCATAGGCTTCCATAATTTCTTCTACAGGATGAAATTTTGAAACCGCTACTAATTCCGTCGATACTGGCAATTCAGCTTTTACTTTTAGCAGATTCTCTTTAATATCCATAATTATAAAAATTTATCTTTTCCCATTCTTAGCTGCTTGCTGTTGTGCTTTAGCAGCTTGTTCTAATCGCTGTTGCCATTTTGATTTTGGCTTAGCAGGTTTAGATGAATTTTCATGTATTTTTCTGAGTAGTTTATCTTCATCTACTAAGAATTTACGAGTAATCCATGTTTGTAACATAGTAATTATATTTGATAATAAATAATAATAACTAAGACCTGCAGAAAAATTATTACAAATTACACCCATAAATATAGGCATAAACCATACTGTCATAAATTTCATACCACCCATTCCTTGCTGAGAGGTATCCATCTGAGATGAAGTCATCTTAGAATAAAAAAACATAGATACAGCCATCAATAAAGCAAATAAACTAATATGATCTCCATACATTGGAATATTGAACCCAAAATTATAAATAGAGTCATATGAACTTAAATCGCTAGCCCATAAAAAAGGTTGCTGACGAAGTTCGAAAGATGATGGGAAAAATCTAAACATCGCTAACAGAATAGGGAACTGCAATAGCATAGGTAAACAGCCTCCAAACATATTCACCCCTCCCTTCTTATACAAATCCATGGTAGCTTGTTGCTTCTTCATGGCATCTTCTTTCTTGGGATACCGTTCAGAAATTTTAGCTATCTCAGGTTTTAAGACATTCATCTTAGCTGATGACTTATAAGATTTAATAGTAAGAGGAGAAATCACTAGCTTAACCAAAAGAGTAAGAAGTAAAATAATTAATCCAAAACTATTAATAAAACGACTTAGATAATCAAACACATTTACAATAACGATTCTATTAATCCAACCTATTAACCATCCACCCATAGGTACTATTTTTTCGAACCCGTAATTATATTTTTTAAGAGTTTTGAAATGGTTAGGACCATAATAATATCTAAAAGGAATAGTAATATCAGAACTTATTTTAATAGGGATATACATATTAGATGAACAAGCCATTAATTTGTTTTCCTTATCTGTTTCTGGATAAAACTTATAACTAAAATCACCTGAAGAGAAATTATCCTCTGCTACCATAATAGCTGAGAAAAACTGTTGCTGGAAAGCCACCCATTGGAAATTAGTTTTTACATTTTTTTGGGATGAATCTTTTCTGAGACCTAAATCATCTATACTAGATTCTCCAGGATATTTAAAAACTACAGTAGAATAATTCTTTTCATTCTTATAACCTTTTTCCATTCTAGGAAGGTCTAAATTCCATGAAGCATCTAAACCTGTAACATTTCTAGGTATGAACTTATCCATACCGATCATATGAAGAGAATAGTCAACCATAAACTTGCCTGGAGGCAATTTATAACTATTTTCTATATAAGAATTCTCAGCAAAATATAATCTCATTACTAGAGAAGAATCTGTATGAGAAATCATCTTGTAATTAAGATCTTCAGTATTTATCTGATTAGGAGCAAATAATTGAATATTAAATTTACTATAACCGTCTTTTATAAGATAAAGTGTGGTACTATCATAGTTAAAATATTTCTTAATAATAACTTGATTAGCCTGACCACCTAGAGTGGTATAATCTACTATTATTTTATCATTTTCAAGAGTATAACTTTCAGCATCAGAATTTAAAGCAGTTTCTAAAAATTTATTCTTATAAGTATATGAATAATTATTATCCTTATTATTTCCTTGATTAACTATATTACTTACATTTTCAGAATTCTGAGCAACCTGATTCTTCTCATATAAATTTCTTTGACCAGGAGTAAGTTTAGATAAACTATCTTGTCTTCTAATAGCAATTTGCTTTTCAAAATCTAACCTTCTAACAAGAGTAATTGAATCTTGCTTTCTTTTTTCAGCAGCCACTTTCTCATACTGCTTATTATTATATAAACTGAATCCTACTAGGATAAGGCCGACAAGAAGAAGACCAATAATAGTATCTCTTTTCATTTCTTAATCTTGATTTTCTGATGATTTAATTTTTTCTTCTAGTTCTTTTAGTTCTTCCTTAGCAAGGTTAATTTTTTCTTTTAACTGATCCAATAAAGCATTCGCATTCTTAGAATTAGCAAAGAATCCCATATTATTTTCATAAGTTTGAATTTCACTTTCTTTCTTACGGAATTTTTGCATTAATTTATCTCTTTCAGAATTACCTCTGCTTTCTCCTTTTCTCTTAGAAGATCTAGGAGCAGATTCTTGGTAACCTTCAAATGTAGAAGACATGATTTCATTAAAAGATTTCTGAATTTTATCTTTTACTTTAAATGGTACGAACCCTATTTTATTCCAACGAGAAATAATATCTCTCATTTTATCTTTAGTCGCATCTTCTATAGCTTTAATTTCTTCTAAAATAGATTCCTTAAGATGTAAGTTTTCTACATATTTAACATCTACACCACCGAAATTCTTTTCTTTGTTATCAAAAAATGTATCACATGCTGCTCTGAAACGTTTCCAAATCTGATCTGATTTCTTACGAGAAACAGGACCAATATTTTTCCACTCTTTCTGTAAATTAATCAATTGATCTGTAGTTTTCTTCCACTCTACACTGTCCTTAAGAGCTTCTACCTTTTCACAAAGATTAATTTTCTTAAGCATGTTTTCTGCCATTTGTTCTTTAAATCTAGAATAGAAAGCTCTTTTTCTATCATAAAAATGGTCACAAGCGACTCTGAAACGATCATATATTTTTTGATTATCTTTCTTAGTAGCAAAACCTATACTCTTCCATTCTTTCTGAAGATCTATCATCTCTTTAGAATACTTATTCCAAGCTAAAGAGTCATTAATATCCATATTAGCTATCACTTCCGCTTTTTCACAAAAAACAGTCTTAGCTAAAAGATTTTCTTTCTGTTGTTCTTTAAGTTCTTCGAAATGAGCTTGATGTTTCTTATTAATTATAGAAGTAGCTGCTTTAAATCTTTCCCAAATAACTTCTCTATGTTCTTTATCTACAGGACCTATTTCTTTCCATTCTTCATGAAAGTTCTGTAAAGTATTAAACGCAGAAACCACATTCTCTATATTCACTAACTGTTCAGCTTTTATACAAAGTAATGTTTTAGATTCAAGATTCTTTTTCAAATCAAGATCTTTATACTCATTATTAATCTTTACAAAATCATAAAAAAGTTCATTATATTTCTGATACTCTTCATATACAGCTCTATTCTTATCTTGGGGAACTGGACCAGCTTTACGCCATTTAGCTTGTAATTCTCTAAAAGCATTAAATGTAGTATGCAAATCTTCTGGAGCTTCTACTAATTTCTTAATTTCTTCGATTACTTGAAGTTTGACTTTATAATTAGCTTCTCTCTGTTTATCCATTTCAGCCAAATATTCAGATTTCCTAGATTTATATAAAGTATATAATTCTTTAAAAACTTTTTCTACTTCAGCAAAAGGATTTATAGAAACACCTGTTTTATCTTCATCTTTAATCGTACTATCTACAGCCGGATCAGTAAAACCACAATCGATTTTCTCCCTCTTCAAAGCTTTATAGAAAGAAGCCTTCACTGTGTCAGCATATTTGTACGCTACTTGTAAATTATTACTTTCTATTAAGTGTTGGAAAAATTCCACGATTTCTTTCAAACTCCTATTCGAGAGTTTTTCAATATTTTCATCTGTGATCTTAAATGGATCTTTGATAGTTTTAGGAGATACAGATAGAGCCTCGTCGGCAATTTTCTTAGTTTTAATGAATGTAGCTAAGATTTCATCAGCATCCGCTAATTGTTCTTTAGAAACAATCTTTTTAGTGTCTTCGCTCATAGTAACGATTTCTTGTATTTATTTATCTCACAAAGATAAGATTTAAATTTAAATAGACAGATAAAATACTTATTTTTGCGTCATTAAGATAATCAAGAATATTTCATTAATCTAATCAAGAATATTTCATTAATATAATCAAGAATATTTTATTAAGAAAATATACTATATTCCATTATCTGTATTAACATAATAACATTATGAGAATAGATATTTTAAGTGCAGTTCCAGATCTCTTAGAAAGCCCATTAAATCATTCTATAATCAAGAGAGCAAAAGAAAAAGGGATTGTAGAAATCAACATTATTAATCTTCACGATTATGGTAGAGGGAACTACAAACAAATAGATGATTATGGCTTCGGTGGAGATGCTGGAATGGTAATGATGCCAGGTCCTATTTATAATGCTATTACAGAGTTGACTAGCCAAAGGGATTATCAATATGTGATATACCTAACACCAGATGGAGAAATTCTAGATCAGCCTATGGCAAATACACTTTCATGTGCCGATAATATCATTCTTTTATGTGGACATTATAAAGGAATAGATCATAGAATCCGTGAACATCTCATTAACAAAGAAATATCCATAGGAAGTTATGTACTAAGCGGTGGAGAATTAGCTGCCTGTGTAGTAACAGATACTATCATAAGATTAATTCCAGGGGCCATGACTGACAGTCAATCAGCTCTTTCAGACTGTTTTCAAGACAAATTATTAGCACCTCCTATTTACACCCGCCCCAGAGAATTTAATGGATGGAAAGTCCCAGATATCTTATTATCAGGTGACTCTAAACAAATAAAAAAATGGCAAGAGGAACAGGCCTATAAAAGAACCCAAGACCTCCGGCCAGATTTGTTAAAATAACTAATTTCTTTACTTAGCAGGAAGGGCATCTAATGCTGAAGAACTTTCTAGACGTGATGCATCTGAAGCACCTATATGTTTTCTATGTATTTTAGATGCTGTACCGAAATTAAACGAAAAGCTAATAGATACTCGCTGCTGATTCTGATACATATTAGTAGTCATATAATTTACACCATTTTCATCTTGCATATTAACAAATGTATCAGTAGATCTAAAAATATCTTTTATGTTCAAAGCTATAACTGCTCTATTGTTTAATATATTTTTCTTAATTCCTGCAAAACATTCATATTGAGGATCTATATTAAAATATCCCCAAGGAATAGAACTATGCCAAGTACCTCCGAATTCAAACTTCCAATCTTTAGGCAACATAAAAGTTAAATTAGAATAGACAGTAGTAAAATAGCCATTATTTGATTTTTTAGAACTTGTAGCTACAGTACTTGAAGATGTAGTCTTACTACTTATATATGAACTAAATACATTTCCATTATAATACAACCAAGGAGTAATCGGTAACTCTGTGATACCGAATGATAGTCCTGTCATATCTTGACTACCGAAGTTATCCCAGGTCATAGTATTAATACCATAATCATCTACACTAGGAGTCTGAGTCATCATATCAGTAGAATGATGATAAATTAAAGCCAAATTCAAATGTTGTCCGTAACCTACAGATGCATGTAATGAATGAGTAAATACAGGATTTAATTTAGGATTCCCTACCATTAATGAAGTAGCAGATATATAAGTAGTCTTAGGATTTAACTGACTATATTGAGGTCTCTGAATACGACGAGTATAAGATAAACCATATCTCCAATTTTGATTTGGATTATAACCTAAATATAAAGTTGGGAATAAATTAAAATAATCTTTAACACTCTCATTATTACTAGTCTTCCAATCACCAGTAGCATAAGTATATTCACCTCTTAATCCGGCTTTAATTACCCATTTACCTACCATAGAAGCATAATCTGCATAAATAGAAGAAACGTTTTCTTTATATACAAAATTGTTTGTATAAGTGTTATTTTCATTCCATCCAGTTTCCAATTTATCCATCCTGATAGTATTATTATCAGTGGTTGAAAGAGTCCATTTGGCACCAGCTTCTAATTTACCCATCTTCCCTATTGTCTGTTCATAATCTGCTTTTGCTGTCCAAATATCTACTCCTTGATCTGAATTCAATGAAAACTGTTCATCATCTTTAAGTTGTCCAAAATATAGACCTTCTTGATAAAGAGTGTTTTGAGAATTGACGGAATTATTATCGAAACGAGTGTATTCAAAATTAGTGGTTATTTCCTGATCTTTTTTATCATTGAAAACATGAGTAAAATTCATGTTAGCTGTTACTTTATTAAAATCCTCTGCATTATTTGTAATACTAGTTATCTTACTTATTTCAGTTTCTGGATTATAAGTACCGGCAGCATTTTGATAAAATGTAGTAGTTCCACCTTTATCATTGTTATAAGAACCATGTCTATTTAATCCATCTACTATTACTCCAAATGTATTGTTTTTATTTATAAACCAATCATTACCTACTTTCCAAGAATGATTAGTATGAGTCCAGTCTGCATCATCTTCTGATTTCTGTGTCATAGTATAATCAGTACCAAATAATGTAGTACTTTCTGTTTGACTTTTATGTTCATGATATCTAGGACCATAGAATAAGAATGTGTTAGTGTTATCAGTTCTATAAGACAAATTTAAACTACCATCTGCACCTTGAGCATATTTATCAAATTTCATTCCACCATAAGAAAGCTGAACACTACCATTAAGGCCTTTCAAAAAATTCTTTTTGGTTTTTATATTAATAATTCCACCACTACCTGAAGCATCATACTTAGCGGAAGGATGAGAAATAATTTCTATTTTATCTAACGTACTAGCATTGGTAGCTTGTAAAAGAGCCACTAATGCATCACCTGATAAATGAGAAGGACGACCGTCTATCCAAACCTCTACTTTACTACCGTTTAAAGTAATATTACCATCAGGATCTACAGTTACGCCAGGAGCTTTTTTCAAAACATCATCTGCATTTGTGCCACCTATGGTAGCTGCTTCAGAAACATTCATGACTATTTTATCCATCTTCTGTTCTATAATAGGACGTTTAGCAGTCTTTACAGCCGCTGTCAACATTTCTTGATCAGGGTCACAATCTATACCACCTATATTTATATTATCTTTATTTACAGTCAATTTAAACTTTGTTTCTTTATAACCGATAAATGAAGCCTTAACTATATATTCACCATAAAGAATATCTTGAATTTCAAAACTACCATTTTCATTAGTAGTAGCACCACCTGCAATAATAGAATCAGCCGTAAAAAATGCTACTGTAGCAAATTCTAAAGGAAGTTGAGTCTGAGAATCAAATACTTGTCCTTTGATTACTGACGATTCATTTCTATCAAAAATATTTATAGTAGAAAAGTGGTTACCTGCTATCATTCCACTACTTAGAAGAATAAATGGAATAATTAATAAACTTGTAAATAAATTTTTTTTCATATTTTTTTGTGTTTCGATAAGTTATTATCGTTTATCGATAATTTATTATCGTTTATTTTACTCTTACAATTATCATACCACTTTAAAATTTATCATACCACTATTAAAATTTATCATAATAAAAGCCACGCAATCTTTTTGAAATTGCGTGGCTACTTTTATGGGTTAAATGATATTTTTTAGTATTGGAATATCTTATTTTTTACGAGCTGCGATACGAGCTTTATTAATTTGTCTTGCTTTGAACGTATTTTGCATTAACGAAACTATAGTCATAGGCCCTACACCTCCCGGTACTGGTGAAATGTATGAACATTTAGCAGCTACATTATCGAAATCGACATCTCCTACTAAACGATAGCCTTTTTTAGAATTGCTAGAAGGAACTCTAGTAATTCCTACATCTATAACAGTAGCTCCATCTTTTATCATATCTGCAGTCAAGAAATTTGGTACACCTAAAGCTGCTATAACGATATCAGCTTGTCTAGTTAATTCAGCAATATTAGTAGTACGACTATGACAAATAGTTACGGTACAATCTCCATGACTTGATTTCTGAGATAATAAATTTGCCATGGGACGACCCACGTTATTACTTCTACCTAAAACTACACAATATTTACCTGCAGTAGGTATTTTATAATGTTCGAGTAATGTGATAATTCCTTTAGGAGTAGCTGATACGAAAGTATCTTCTCCTAACATTAATTTACCGACATTCACAGGATTAAAACCATCTACATCTTTATACATAGAAATAGAATTAACTATTTTAGAGTCATCTATGTGATTTGGTAATGGTAATTGTACTATGAACCCATCTACTGAATCATCATTATTTAACTTATCGATTTCTTCTAATAATGTCTCTTCTGATATAGTGTCAGGAAATTTAAGAACTGTAGATTTAAAACCAACAGCATTACATGCTAATTCCTTATTTTTTACATAAGTTTTACTTGCGCCATCTTGTCCGACGATAATAGCTACAAGATGAGGCCTACTTTCTCCATTAGCTACCATCTCTTCGACTTTATTTCGGATTTGTTCTTTTACTACTGCCGCAGTAGCTTTTCCATCTAATAATATCATTTGTACCGTGTTTTAAAAATTGTTTATTTTCTATGCTTTTTACGTCCTTTCATCATATTCTTCATACCTCCACCTGACATCTTCTTCATCATACGACTTGTGTCTTTAAATTGTTTTAATAATCTGTTGACATCTGCTACAGAAGTACCACTTCCAGCTGCTATTCTTTTTTTTCTATTTCCATTAATTGCAATAGGATTTTCCTTCTCATATGGAGTCATAGATAATAATATAGCTTCAATACTTTTGAATGAATCGTTATCCAAATCTACATCTTTTATAGCTTTTCCTACTCCTGGTATCATAGAAGCTAAATCTTTAATATTACCCATCTTTTTAACCTGTTGGATTTGCTGATAAAAATCTTCTAGAGTAAACTGATTTTTAGCTATCTTCTTAGATAATTTTCTAGCTTCTGTTTCATCATATTGTTCTTGTGCCTTTTCTACCAAAGAAACGACATCACCCATACCTAAGATTCTATCTGCCGTTCTATCTGGATGAAAAACATCTAATGATTCCATTTTTTCACCTGCAGATGTAAACTTAATAGGTTTATTTACCACGGCTTTTATAGAAAGTGCTGCACCACCTCTAGTATCACCATCCATTTTAGTAAGAACTACTCCGTCGAAATCTAATTTTTCGTTGAAAGATCTAGCTGTTTCGACAGCATCTTGACCAGTCATGGCATCTACTACAAATAAAGTTTCCGTAGGATTAACAGCTTTTTTAATAGCTGCTATCTCTTTCATCATATTTTCATCTACGGCTAAACGACCAGCTGTATCTATTATTACTAAACTGTAACTTTCAGCTTTAGCTTTTTTAATAGCATTTTGCGCTATCTTAACTGGATTTTTATTATCTTCTTCTGTATAAACATCGCATTTTATTTGCTCCCCTATCACTCTTAACTGCTCTATAGCAGCAGGTCTATAAACATCTCCAGCTACTAATAAAACCTTTAAGCCTCTTTTTTTAGTATAGTTTAACGCTAACTTTCCACAAAAAGTAGTCTTACCAGAACCTTGTAACCCTGAAACTAATACTATTCCAGGCACTCCTTTAATATTTATGTCCTGAGATTCAGATCCCATTAATTCTACTAGTTCATCATGAACTATCTTAATCATAAGCTGATCTGGACGTAATGAAGTTAAAACATTCTGACCTATAGCCTTTTCTTTTACATTATCACAGAAATTTTTGGCTATTTTATAACTGACATCGGCATCAAGTAATGCCCTTCTAACATCTTTTAATGTTTCAGCTATATTTATATCAGTGATTTTACCTTGCCCTTTTATCAGTTTAAATGATTTCTCTAGGCGTTCTGAAAGATTATCAAACATATTATATTCTTATTTTCTTTAGTATCTACTGTAAATCTTTAGTATCTACTGTAAATTTCAATTATAAAATTCTTACTTCAATCTACAAAATTAGGAAATTTTACTAATTTAGCGAAATATTTAATAACACATTATTTTATACGTTAATCATTTATATAATGAACAAAGGAGAAGTTTCAAAATTTATTACACATCACTATCGCCATTTTAATTCGGCGACTTTAGTGGATGCTGCTAAAGCATATGAAGCCCACATCAATAAGGGTGGGAAAATGATGCTAGCAATGGCTGGAGCTATGAGTACAGCTGAACTTGGATTATCACTCGCAGAGATGATACGCCAAGATAAAATAAGTATTGTATCTTGTTCTGCTAATAATATGGAAGAAGATATAATGAATTTAGTAGCTCATAATCATTACAAAAGGGTTCCTAATTACAGAGATTTAACTCAAGAAATGGAACAAGATTTATTGGACCACCATCTAAATCGTGTAACCGATACTTGTATCCCTGAAGAAGAAGCTTTCAGAAGACTTGAAAAACATCTTGTAGAAATATGGGATGAAGCTAAGGCTAATGGAGATCGTTGCCTTCCTTACGAATTCATGTATCGTCTTATTAGAAGTGGAAAACTTAAGCAATATTATGAAATAGATCCTAAAGATAGTTGGGTTCTAGCAGCATGTGAAAAGAATATTCCAATAGTTATTCCTGCATGGGAAGACTGTACTACTGCTAATATTTTCACTGCTCATTGTATTAGAGGTGAGTATGAACCTAATATGGTTAAAAATGGTGTAGAAACCATGATTTTTTTAACTGAATGGTATCGTGAAAATTCTGGTGGAGAAGGTGTTGGGTTCTTCCAGATCGGAGGTGGTACTGCAGCTGACTTCGCTATTTGTGTAGTTCCTATGATGGCTCAAGATTTGGAATGGACAGATGTTCCTCTTTGGAAATACTTCTGTCAAATTTCTGACTCTACTACATCTTATGGTTCTTATTCAGGAGCCGTTCCTAATGAAAAAATCACATGGGGAAAATTAGCTCCTAATACTCCTAGTTTTGTAGTCGAATCAGATGCTACTATCGTAGCACCACTTATGTTTGCTTACATACTTGGTTGGTAATATATTAAAAAAGGGAATTGCAAATAATGCATTCCCTTTTTTTAAATGATAAACTAATATTTATTGGATAATAGCAATGTTATCTATACATACATATAACGGAGTATTTATTCCAAACATTCCTTTATCTGAACCATCATAACTGATAGCTAATCCATCTATTTTTCCTAAAGAAGAAAGATCTACTTTAGTCCAATCTTTTATTGGAACTGTTTCATCACTTTTATAATTTGCAAGAAAGAATTCTACTGTTCCCATTGATTCATAGCCACCTTTAGATAATTTTAATCCTGTAAAAATTACTTTAAACCATGAACCTTTTGAGAAAGCAGCTGTAAAATCAGTACCATCTTTCATAGATATATATGCATATGAAGAATTGTTTACATACAAGTGATCAAATATTAAAGGCTCAGCAGTAGTAATAGTATCGATACCATATTCCACAGCAAATGTAGCTGATTTATTATAACCACCATTTTTTTCACCTTCATCTCCACTTATTACACTACACTGATTCATATATTCTGGATCTTTAGTAAAAATATTCCATTGTGAGATAGCGAAACCACCATTATAAAAATTCTTGGCAAGTTCTGTTCCTCCATAAGGAATAGATAAATTTATATCGAAACCTATACCTGTATTAATATCTGTTACACCATTATATAATATGTAAGTATCATCTGCCACATATGTAGAATAAAGATTTTCACCATAAGAAGTAGGTCCCGCTAAAACTGATTGATATTCTTCACTTTCGAAAGTGATTACCTTTACACCTGTAGCTTGTTTTACGGTTATTTCTAAAGTTTTAGAACCATCGGCTAAAGAAATACTAAACTTAGAACTTCTATCAGCTAATTCTAAATTAGGAGTAGCTATTATAGTTATTTCTTGATTATTGGCAGCTGATTCTGGGGTAATAGTTAACCAACTACTACTATTTAAAATTTCCCATTCTGAATCTGAATATATTTTCATGGTTTGAGTATAACCTGCCGCTGGGACATTTAATTCAGAAATATTACCTTCAAAATATAATTCGGAATTAATATCATCATCTTTCGAACAAGATGTAAAAAAAGACATTAAGATTATGGTTAATAAAAAATGTAAAAAGAATGTTAATTGTTTTTTCATATAAATGGATATTTAATTATTAATATTTATTGTTTTTATAAAAACATGGTGGTTATCAAATCATAGAAATCAAGTGATTTAAATATGGTATCTAGAATATATAATCTAAAACTATTCTAAAATTTATTCCTGGCATAGGGTAACATTTTACTACTTCGTATTGCTGATTTAATATGTTATTTATTTCTAAGCTTACTCTTAGGGTAGTCTGTCGATTTTGGTAAAATTCTATTTCTCTGGAAAATGAAATATCACTTGTGTACCAGGGCTGTGCATAGTTCTCAGGAATATTTGCTTGTGATTCATATCTTTCTCCTGTATATATAAAGCTATAATTCATATCCCAATTTTTCCAATTTCCATTTATTATCATAGATCCACTATGCCATGGGATATAAGGTGCTTGTCCTCCATAATACATATCACTTGGATCTGTCAAATCTTGTGCTGTCTGATAAGTATAATTTAGCCTCAAATCTATTCCGACTTGGTCGAACTCAAAGCGTTGCTGCCAAGCTACATCTAAGCCTTTAATCTCCACATATCCTAAATTCATCATAGTCCAGCGAAACTGATTCGAAGTAGGCATAGCTATAATTTTATTTTTCACACGATTATAATATCCATCTACCTGTATTCTTAAGTATTTATACCAAGAATTCATCTCTTTTTCATATACAAAACCCAAGTCATATTGTTCAGTGTATTCAGGATTCAACTGTATATTCCCGATGAAAGTGTAATATAAATCATTCAAAGTAGGCATTCTGAAAATCTTTTTATAAAATGCTCTGAATGATAAATCTATATTATTTAATGGTTTATATGATCCTAAAACAGTAGGAGTCCATTTGTTTTTTTCTGGTGCTACATCTGCTCCTATTACTTTAGTTTCTTCATGTACATGAGTATATAAAATAGAGGTCTGAAACTTTAGTTTTCCGAAATTAAATGAATTAGCTAATGCTGTTAAACTTGTATATCTAACTGGAAATACAAAGTCACACATATCAGCATCTAATATATTATACATAAAATCAGTAGCCATGTTTACTGACCACCAAGGAGATATCGTGAATTGATTAACTAAAGAGGCATATAATTCTTGTTGTATATAATGATTATTAATATACATAGTCGTCACATCTAATCGAGGATCTGATAAATAATGCAAATAATCATATGCATACTTAGCATTTACTTTTAAGCTATACCATTTATTAAAAGTGTTATTAAAACTACTTTGAATAAAGAAATTTTGATCCCATTGACTATCTTGATGTTTGAATTTTCCTGGTTCTTCTCTAATAGATGCTCCTGGATATCCACGTTTTGAATTATAATAATAAATTTTAGACCTCCACCCTCCTGTTTTGATGGTACCAAAGAGTGCTGCTTCTGCTCTAAAAGCTGATACATTACCATTCTTTCTTACCTCGGTGGTATCGTATCCATTTCTCTTTTTATATGAAAATTTATACCTACCGTTAGTGTATAGATATTCTGTACTTAAAGAAGAAGATATATGTTTGTTTATTTTAGATTCCCATAACCAAGATGGATTAATAGTTCCAAAAGAACCTGTTTTTAAACTAATTTTAAATTTGTTCTTTTCACCACCTTGAAAATGAGGTATTCTGGTTTGCATATAAATGGATCCTGCTGATGCATAATCTTTTGCAGATTGAAATATTGAAGATTTCTGCCCATTATACACTGAGATGGCTTCCATGTTATCTAATGAAAATTTTCCTAAATCTATAGTACCGTTCTGAGCATTTCCTAATTCGATACCATCATAAAATACTCCTACATGCTGGGTCCCTAAACTTCTAATATTTACTGTCTTAAGACCTCCTATTCCACCATAATCTTTTATTTGAACTCCCGAGAAATATCGCACTGCATCTGCTACTGAATGTACACTTAATTTATGAAGGGCTTCTCCAGTAAGAATTTGTACTGGGATAATCTTAGGTATAAATCGTTCTGCAGTTATGGTAGCAGAATTTATAAGAGTAGTATCTTCTAATGATAAAGCTATATAGTCCATGGAATCTTGTCCATAAATCTTAGAGCTAAAAGTATTGACGCCAGTCCATAATAACAAACTAACGACAACTAATATAATATAAAACCTTTTACTCATATAATCAGCTCTAATACTTTTTTAATACTTTATCAATACTTTTTTAATTAAATAAACCTTCTAATCGAACAGTGGTAAATGCTATATGCGCAGGGATATCACCGGTAATAACCTCCCATTTTTTAATTCCATCCTTATCGAAACAGTAAAGAGTTCCTGGTGTGACATAGTTACCTGCATCTGTCACAAAAAAGTCTTTTGTTTCAGGATTCACAGCTATTCCATAAGGAATTTTTATATCTACATCTGTTCCATCTTTAATAAGATTTTTAGCTAGTATTAAATCTTGTTGAGTATTTACTAGTGCATATGAAATAGTGGTCTTATTAGTTTTAGAACTCCAATCACTAGAATATAAATATAATGAATCCTTAAAATGAGACATATTGGTATTAGGAAGTGATTCAGGGAATTCTGAAACAGTATCATCTTTGGTATTTATTATATATGTTTGTGAACTAACAGTATTATAATCACCTCTAGAAGAAATATATAATTTATCATTTCCCACTTGTTCTATCCCATGAAGATTAATGGCCACTTCTATTTTTTTAGTTTCGGTAAAAGTCTTTAAATCTATAACTGATACAGTATTATCATAATTTAAAGATGTATATCCACCAGAATTAACTACATATAACTTATCACCTATTATTTCTAATTCTTCAGGCTGATAACCTACTACACAGCTATCTTCTACTTTCCACGAGTTCAAATCTATTTTAAACACATATCCCTTACGAGCATTTGAATTTATAGCTACAGGTCCAGCATATGAAGAAACGTATGCAAAATCATTTTTAAACCTTATATATCGACAGTTAGGTATAGAAATCTGTGTGATGTGTTTAGCCTTAGAATCCATCACTTCTATAAAATTAGAACAATTAATTACACAGAAGATTTTATTATCATATATCTGTATATCATTACCTACATCACCTAATTCCTTAACTACTCCAGGATTTCTATATGCATATATGTTTTTCACATATTTTCCAGTTTCATAATCAAAATAATCCAGAGTGCATTTATTACTACCCATATTACCTTCATTTAATAAATAGAATCCTTTAATAGATTCTTTGATAGGAGATACCGATACTCCTTTAGTTACTTGAGTATAAGTGGGAGGAATAATAATTTCTTCTTTTCTACAAGACCAAAGCACTAAAATACCAAATACTAAAAAGCTTATTAGCCTTACTATTGATTGATTGATTTTCATATATGATCCCTATATTATTAATAATCCTAAATTCATAAATGCTAGATTTTAGGATATAAAAATTATTTATTTTTCAGTATCTATAGCTTCTACAGTCTCTATATTTTCTTCAGTTAAGTGTAGATCTACAAAACCTGATATTTCTGTAGAGGTTTCACCTAACCAACCACATTCTTGATTTTCACCATTATAAACACGTATAAAATCAACTCCATGTAAATTAGCCTTGGTACCATCTTCTTTTACTGCCCAGTCAATATCTATAGCTGACACATCATTATCATTAGGAGCATTATCTGCATAACCATAAGCAAATGAAGATAATACCCAATTATCAGCACTTTCCTTTTTACCATTCTTAGGAAGAAGATGTCCTTTAAACGTCACTGTATCTCTTTCAACCCATAATGGAAAACAAGGTTGCTTCTTGCAACCATTTTTAGGTCTATATCCTGTATTCTTTTGATTATCTATCCATTTGATATATTCCTTCCATTTGATATCTTTTACTTCAGCACCATCAGGTCTTGTTTCAGGTTTACAGAATGTTATTTCGTAATTTTTTACTGATTCTGATTTCTTATATTCACTACCAGCTATTTCATACCATGTGTCATCTGGTTCACCATTCATATTTATATCACTTGAAACTTCTATAATACCAGGTTCGCTACTCCCAGACATACTATCTGCATCTTTATTAGATGAATTATTCCAAAAAGTATTACCTTTAACTCTAAAGTCTCTCTTCCCAGCTACATTCTGGATAGTATGATCGAAACCGACTATTATATATCCACCGAATCCTCCTAATGTGATAAGTCCGCCATTTTCTGGACCTACAAGTACTTTTTCACATCTCGCTATCACAGAATCTTTAGGTTCACCCTTTTTACAGGTAGGCAGGCAGTTTGTAAACTGACCAGGTGCAGCTATATAATCAAATACTTTAGTTACATAAGGAGATGAATTTTCATCTGGCATTCTTATCCATGCTTCTTCAGAAACAGATACATCTCTGTCGTATTGACTACAAGAAGTAAAGACAAAGGCTGTCAGAAACAACATAAAAATAGCAAATAAGTAAAAATTCTTTTTCATAAAATTAAAATTTTAAAGAAAAGAAGTAAGCAAAAGATAAACTTTATATAAATGGAGTATTTATGAGAATATCAGTGCAAACCCTATTCTCCGTAGGATTAAACAATAGTTATTATTAGAGGTAGGTCTTCTGACTTATTCATTATCTCAGTGCCTTCCCAATTTACATCAGTGGCTATTTGAAATCTGAGATTTCCTTATTACTAAATTTATTAATACTAAGGATGAACTTACAGCAGCGGGAACTGTAGCTGAATTTCACAACTTTCCCTTTTAATTATCAGTACATGAAGTACATGATAAACCTTTAATTATTTAACGTCGCAAATATATCGTATTATTTTTACATAAAAAAATAAACCTATTTAATTAAATAAATAGATTCATTATAATACATAAAGAATCTAATTATCAACTATAAGATTTATAATCAGTTAAAATAATATAGAACCAAAGAGCATTCATTGCTCTTTTAAAATTATAAGCAGCAGTAACGCGCATAATATTGATATTATCTCCAAATATATTATTGTTGGTTTTCTCGCAGCTCGTTTACGGAATAGCTTTCGTTTTTTTCTCTTTGATATCGAGTATAACTTTTTCAATGTACGAGTTCCATATACGAGTTTCAATGTACCAGTTCCATATACGAGTTTCAATGTACCAGTTTCAACGTACTAGTTTTAATGTACGAGTTTCAATATACCAGTTCCATATACGAGTTTCAATGTACCAGTTTCAAAATAAGTGTTTCACACATCAAACGAATAGGGTTACATGGATGTCCTCTATAGATCTTAAACATCACTAAGAAACATCACTAAGATGTTACGCTCCTACTCTTGGCTACACAGTGAAAATTAAATTTTAGAAAGAAATTTAAAAATTTCTCCTTTAAGATTTCGTGGGTTCTCTGAATCTTTTAAATCTATATTTAAAACATTAGAAAACAACAAAAGACCACAATTATTTATTCTAACCTTCGACTGCTGTTGCCTTTTATTCCTCAAATAAAATTTCTAATACTTTCCTATTCCTTCCAATCCAATATGAATAGTGAGGAAATAACGAAATAATCTCTGTGAGGCTGATTTCGACATTTCCTATTCCAAAAACCACCGAAATCATACTAGTAAATAACGAAAAGTGCTTTCTATGACCTAAAATGACATTTCCTATTGTAAAATCAGCCTCTTCAGAACCAGGAAATAACGAAATCGGCTTTGTATGAAACATATTGACATTTCCATAAAATGGATAAACGGAATTTGATTATTAAATAATAAAAATCTTAAAAAGTCTTTGAAAGAACCTCACAATAAGGGTACATATTATAGAACCAGATATAAATATTCTTAATATAGAAATTTCATATATTTCCACTAGTAGAGATTAATAACTAATTACTATTTTCAGAATGAATATAATATCACAGACTATTAAATAGATTCATTATAATACATAAAGAATTTAATAATCGCGAAAGAATCTAATTATCAGCTATAAGATTTAATAATCGCGAAAGAATCTAATTATCAACTATAAGATTTATAATCAGTTAAAATAATATAAAATAAGACTACAGATTTTTCTTTACAGAACTAAGCAACTCCATAGTTATTCTTTCATTATTCATATTGTATGTGTCATGGCGTATCATACCATAACCTCTAGCATACCACGTATATCCTATTGTTTTTCTATTTCGACCCATACCTTTTTCGATTTTATGTTCTCTAACGACCATACAATTAAAATCACCTATTTCTGTATGAATTCTTTCTCTTCTTAAAACTATTCTATCATTAATAGATATTTTCATAGTTAGTCCCATCGCATATACTTCAGTATAAATTGGAACCAAAGAATCCCCTACCTGCATATCAGAGGGTAATAAACTTTTCTCTCCTTTACTAGTAAATTTAATATAATCAGAAGTGTATGCTTGCATAATAGCAGCCATAGAAGATCCAGTATCTATATAAACTCCAGCAGAATAATTATCATTTACACTTTTATGAGAAATAACAGCAGTCAATAGAGAAGTTTCTTTAATTTTTGGCTTTTTATTCTTATTTAAAATTTCTATAGAATATGTAACAGCATTTTTCTCTACTTTATAAATTCTCCAATAGTCATACCAATAAATGCTGCCATCTGCTTTCTTTCTAGTATACTCTAAAGTAAATCCTTCTTTATTGCAAAAATATGCAACACTGTCTACTGAAATAAATTCATTAATCGGTGGTTCATCTATCAATATTTCCAGATTAGCCAGATTAGCCAGATCGGCTACTTCTGCTGCATTAATTTCCAAAGAAAAGGAATTATATAACAGAAATCCTAGCGATAAACTCATAACAAATCTTATCGACCATGATGTTCTGCGCCATAATATTTTTTTAATATATTCTTTTATAAGCATATAAGGTAAATATTTCTCAAAAAAAAATTCAGACATTATTTGAAATAAATATTATTAAGTATTAATTATTAATTTACTTATTGGGAGTATTGGAAATTACTTTTTCAACTGGTTTCACCCAATCAATAGAAGATAATGTAGTAGTTCCTACTACTTTGCCATCCTCTCTTGCGATGGATTTAACTATCCCTATATTCTTAGCTAAATAATATTCTACTACTTGATCAGATTTATTACCGAGAGCTTTCATTATTTCCCTCTGACTGAGACAAATACAATGGAATGTACCAGCAGATGTAGTTACATCTTCTTCTTTAATTACCTCTCTATCTTCAATATAAGATTTCATACTAAACAAAAGAATCTTAAGTTTTATCTTACTTTCTGGTAATTTATCTCCCACTTTCATATTTTCAGGATATAAAGCTGATTTTCCAGATATTTTTAATTTAGCTCTAAGCTTATCTTGTAACTCATTTATCTGTTCAGTAGTAAATTCTTCACCATCTTTTTTAGCATCTTTAATAGCTTCTTCCACTCCTTTGTCTATCATAGTTTCATAAATACCTTCGACTGGATTATAAAAATAATCATTTCCCTGAATTTCTTTTCGCATTTTAATAGTATCTTTCCCAGAAATCATATTAGTTACTACAAAAACTTTCCCATCCCTGTTTTCAGAAGAAAGAACCTCTTCTACTACTACATTTTGTTTAGAATCTATTACTTCATCATAACATAATTTAGTTCCTACTTTAGTCGCTAAATATGGCTGAGCGAAACAAATCGTGCTAATAGTAAGGACTATTAAAAATCCACTTATTCTAAATAAATTATTCTTTACGATTTTCATAATATCTATTATTTTCTTGTTAAAGGTCTTATATTTTATTTTGTCTGAAAAGTATTTTTTTATAAAGTTATCCTACTTTATCTCTGAATAAAAATGTTTTTACACATATTATCTATTTCTTTATTTCTTATTTGTTTATAAATTTTAGATTTTTATGGATTTTAATTTTCTTATGGATTTTAGATTTTTTATAAAAATATTACTCACTTAAAATTTTTATCTATTTTTTATAACAAAACTCTCTTCGTAATTCATACGATTTTCTAATCTTTTCAAACTCTCTAGGATTCGCTTGTAAACGATTAGATATTCCTTCTATTGGAAATATTTTATGTAATTTCTTAGCTAATTCAAAACCTGAAACTTCTGTCATATCGATAAAATTATCATCTTCGAACTGCTGTTTTTCTGCTGGGTAAAAATTATATAATTCTTTAATTTTAAAATGCTTAGCAATAGCTCTAACTGCCATAGCCGTACCATTCATTTTCCCTTCTATGGAATATCCAGCTATATGAGGTGTAGTAATATCGGCTGCCGCCAATAAGGCTAATGAAATATTCGCTGGTTCGTCATTCCAAACATCTATAATCAAGCCATCTAAATTCTCCTTAAACTTCAGTAATTCAGCTTCATCTACACATTCACCTCTACAAGCATTTATAAAGATGTGAGGATGTTTCCATTTTTTATAGAACTGCCTGTCTGCCATATGAATAGTAGTAGAATTAAGGGGAAGATGAAGACTTATGATATCTGCATGTTCCAATAGATAATCAAGATTACAGAAAGCTCCTTTAGGATAACTAGATATATTCCCATCATAAGTAATAATATTTTCTTTTTCTACTCTAGGAGGGTCATTCCTTAACACTTTATATCCAAGTTTTTCTCCTAGATCCGCTACTCTGCCTCCAGTGTTTCCTACTCCTACTATACCTATATTATATATATGTGAATCAATATTTACTCCAGAACGACCTTTATAATCTTTAAACTTATCACCATATGCTAACATATATAATGAAGTCCAAACATATTGCATTACTCCTCCGGCATTGCAGCCAGGAGCATTTGCCAATACTATAATATTTGATTTTAGATAATTAGTATCACAATGATCTGTGCCAATAGTCGCAGTCGCTATAATAGATACTTTAGAATGTGACACATGGCCTTTAAGTTTAGAATCCCTAATAGAATTTTCTGTCTGGGTTTTAGTAATCGCTTCTAATAAATATTTATTACATTTAGTTCTAGTACGGATAATCAAAGCATCTGCATTTTTTGAACTTTCGAAATCGATATCCCCGCCATCCATATATTTTACTTCTGCATAAGGCTCTAAAACTGATTTTAGGTATGGGATATTTTTGTCTACTATTATTTTCATGCTTACCACATATTACTTGAGGACTATTACTTGAGAACTATTACTTGAGGACTATTGCTTGAGAACTATTACTTGAGGACTATTGCTTGAGAACTATTACTTGAGAACTATTACTTGAGGACTATTACTTGAGGACTATTTTATGGACTGGATTATCTGTAAATTTGGAATTTAATTCTCTTAATAAACCTTCTTTCTGATAATAAAGATTTGTTCTAAGCATAGATGAATTTACAGTAACATATAAGACCCCATCTTTAAAATATCGTTGAGTTCTATCCTTTATTTCTACTCCACTAATTTCATCCCAAGCCATAAGAATCTCTATACGTTTCATATCTTTATCTAGGCCTGAACCCTTCAGATATTTTCTGAGAATCTCACTCACTAATATAGCTCTTCCTTTTTTCATTTATTTTCTACTAATCTTTTTATGTAATTATAATCTTTATTATTGTAGGTATCAGCCTTAATGTAGGGCCTTAATTATAGAAATTAGCTTTAATTATGGGCATTAGATTTAATCTATTTCAGTAGTCTCTTCTATTTCTCCATTACGAACTAAAAAGAATTTATTCTCGTCAGTTATAGAATTAACTAATTTGGCTATTCTAACTTTATTTGAATCAGTGATAAATATTTGTCCAAAACCTTCTTCGGCTACCATATTAATAAGGAATTTCACACGAGAAGCATCTAATTTATCGAAGACGTCATCTAATAATAGTATGGGACGGAAACCATATTGCTCTTTCATAAGACTATATTGGGACATCTTTAATGAAATAAGAAACGATTTCTGTTGACCTTGAGAAGCACATTTCTTTAATGGATAATCATTCATAACAAATGATATGTCATCTCTCTGAACTCCGCAAGAAGTATATTTTAATATAGTATCTCTTTCTTTATTATTTTCTAGTAAATCTAATAAAGTAGCTTTATTCAAATCAGATGTATATGACATATAGACTTGTTCTTTATTTCCTGATATAATACTATAATAATCTTTCAGACCTATTGATAATTTTTCTATTAACTCTTTTCTTTTCAAGTAAATATAATCAGCATCTTTTGCTAATTTTTCTGAGAAAGTATCAATTAACAACCATGAAGGGTTTGGGATTTTAAGACAATGATTCCTCTGCACTAATACCCTATTATAAGATTGTAAAGATTTAAGATATTTAGAATCTAACTGAGAAAGAATCATATTTAAGAAACGTCTTCTGTCTTCTCCAGATGCATTTATCAATGCTGTATCAGACGGAGAAATCATAACGACTGGTAAAAGGCCTATATGTTCTGATATTTTGGGATAAGATTTATCATTACGCTTAACTATTTTATCTCCTTTAGCCCTTACCTTTATAGCTATTTTTTCTTTTTGTCCTTTTAAAAAATAATTCCCAAATAAAGTGCACTGCTCAGCATCATAAGAATAAGTGAATTTATCAGAACTATTAGAAAAAGATTTAGTCATAGAAAGATAATGTATAGCATCTAAAAAATTAGTTTTTCCCTCACCATTATTCCCACAAATAACATTTAGGTTCGGTGAAAAAGTCACTTCGCATGAAGCAATATTTTTAAAATTTGATAGAATTATTTTCTCTAGATACATTAGGTTAGCTTTTTTCTTTTACAAAGATAGAAAAAATAGGTAGGGTTTTATAGTTTTTTCCTATATTTGCGAGATAATAATGAATCAAAATAATAAACTATAAAATATGTCTAATAATAATAAAAACGTGCATAATGAAACTGCACAAAATGTAGGAGAAGTATTTTCTAAAACTGAAATTTTCATACAGAAATACGGGAAATTACTTACATGGGGACTTATTATACTCATAGCTATTGTAGCTATTTATATGGCTGTTATGCAGTTCTATGTAAAACCCCTTAAAAAAGAAGCCCTTGGTCAAATGTTTGTAGCTGAACAGCTTTTTAGGGCTGAGAATTATGATGCTGCCTTAAACGGTGACGGCAATGCTTTAGGTTTCTCTCAAATAATAGACGAATATGGTAGTAAAGCCGGTGAAGTCGTTTATTTTTATGCTGGTGTTTCTGCATTAAAAACTAACAAAGCTGAGGAAGCTATTTCTTACTTAAAGAAATTTGATTCTGATGATCCTATTTTAATGGGTAGAGCTCTTAGCTGTGTGGGTGATGCTTATTCTATAAATAATGACTTTAAGAATGCTGTTAGTAATTATGTTAAAGCTTCTAAATTAGCTAATAATCAGTTCAGTGCTTCTTATTTATTAAAAGCTGGTATAGCTAGTGAAGAATTAGGTAATAAAGATCAAGCTTTAAAATATTACCAAGAAATTAAAGATAATTATCCTAATACCTATGAAGGTAGTGAGATAGATAAATACATAACTAGATTAAATATTAAATAAGATGGGAAGAGCTTTCGAATTTAGAAAAGAGCGTAAGTTTAAACGCTGGGGCAATATGGCCCGTACATTTACTAGAATAGGAAAAGAAATCACTATTGCTGCCAAGCAAGGTGGTGCTGATCCCGCGCACAATCCTAGACTTAGAACTCTTATTTCTACAGCTCATTCCGAAAATATGCCTAAAGCCAATGTGGAAAGGGCAATCAAAAATTCATATGAAAAAGATGTTTCTGATTATAAGGAGATAATATATGAAGGTTACGGTCCTCATGGAATCGCATTCCTTATCGAAACGGCTACTAATAACAATAATCGTACTGTAGCTAATATAAGAAGTTATTTCACTAAACATGGTGGTAGTCTAGGAACTCAAGGTAGTGTAGAATTCATGTTTGACCGAAAATGTGTTTTCAAAATGAAACCTGGTAAAGAACTTGATTTAGATGAATTAGAATTAGATCTTATCGATTTCGGTGGTGAAGAAGTGTTCATAGCTAATGAAAAAGAAAATATCATAGGTATTTATGGTGCTTTTGAATCTTTCGGTAATATTCAGACATACATTGAAGACCATGGTTATGAATTAGTATCAGGTCAGTTCGTTAGATTTGCTAATATAGAATTAATTAAATTACAGAAATCTCAGAGAGAAGGTCTAGATGGTCTTATTTCTAAATTAGAAGAAGATGAAGATGTTCTTAACATTTATCATACTCTAGATACTAGTGATGACGAAAATGATGAATAAATAAAATTCAATAAAATGAAATTATCTCATATAGATCACATAGGGATAGCTGTTAAATCTATTGATGCAGCACTTCCTTATTTCGAAAATGTTCTTGGACTTAAATGTTATAACATTGAAGAAGTTAAAGATCAGCATGTAAAAACTGCTTTTCTTAAAATAGGACAAACTAAACTTGAATTACTTGAAAGTACTACTCCTGACGGCAATATTGCTAAATTCATAGAGAAGAAAGGAGAAGGTATGCATCATTTAGCTTTTGCTACTGAAACTGGCGTTCAAGAAGCATTAATAGATGCTTCAGAAAAAGGCATTAGACTTATTGATAAAACACCTCGGGATGGTGCTGAAGGATTAGAAATAGCTTTTCTTCATCCTAAATCTACTTGTGGTATTCTTACAGAACTTTGTCATAAACCAAAATAATAACTAAAAAACCAAGAAAATGAGCGAACAGCTTAAAAAAATCAAATCTTTAATAGAATTACGCGACAAGGCACGTATTGGAGGAGGTCAAAAAAGAATCGATTCTCAACACAAAAAAGGTAAATATACCGCACGTGAAAGAATCTCATTACTTTTAGACGATGGTAGTTTCGAAGAATACGATATGTTTGTAACACATCGTTGTACAAACTTCGGTATGGATGCTAATAAATTTTTAGGAGATGGTGTCATAACAGGTTATGGTACTATTAATGGAAGACTTGTTTATATCTTTGCTCAAGACTTTACAGTATTTGGGGGATCATTATCTGAGACGATGTCTAAGAAGATTTGTAAAATCATGGATGAATCTATGAAGATGGGAGCACCTTGTATTGGTCTTAACGATTCAGGTGGAGCAAGAATCCAAGAAGGTATCACAGCTTTAGGTGGTTATGCTGAAATATTCCAAAGAAATATTTTAGCTTCAGGTGTTATTCCCCAAATATCTGCTATCTTAGGTCCTTGTGCTGGTGGTGCAGTTTATTCTCCTGCTCTTACGGACTACGTTATAATGGCTGAAGGTACTAGTTATATGTTCCTTACAGGTCCTGGAGTAGTAAAATCAGTAACTGGAGAAAATGTAACTCAAGAACAATTAGGTGGTGCCATGGTACATGCATCTAAAAGTGGAGTATCACATTTTGCGTGTGAAACAGAAGAAGATGTATTTGAGGTAATCAAAAACTTATTAAGTTATATTCCTCAAAACAATATGGAAGAAGCTCCATACGTAGCGACCAACGACCCTATCGACCGTCTAGAAGATTCTCTTAACGAAATCATTCCTGACAATCCTAATACACCTTACGATATGTATAAAGTAATAGGTGATATCGTCGATGATGGTAAATTTATGGAAGTTCATGCTGAATGGGCTAAAAATATTATAGTAGGTTTTGCACGTTTTGGTGGTACTTCTTGTGGTATAGTAGCTAATCAGCCTAAATATTTAGCTGGTGTGCTAGACAGCAATGCTTCTAGAAAAGCTGCTAGATTTGTACGCTTCTGCGACGCATTTAATATCCCTATTGTTACACTTGTAGATGTTCCTGGATTTTTACCTGGTACACAACAAGAATATAATGGTATCATTCTTCACGGTGCTAAACTTATGTTTGCATATGGTGAAGCTACTGTTCCTAAGATTACTATTACATTAAGAAAATCTTATGGTGGATCTCATATTGTCATGAGTTGCAAGCAGCTTAGAGGTGATATTAATTATGCTTGGCCTTCAGCAAATATCGCTGTTATGGGCGCCGATGGTGCTGTATCAGTATTATATGCTAAAGCTATTAAAGCTGAAGAAGATCCTAATAAAAAAGCTGAAATTGCTGCTGAGAAGAAGAAAGAATATGATGAATTATTTAGTAATCCTTATCAAGCAGCCAGTTATGGTTATATAGATGATGTAATCGAACCTAGAAACACTCGTTTCCGCATTATCAGAGCTTTAGAACAGTTAGCTAATAAACAGCTTTCTAACCCTGCTAAGAAACATGATAACATTCCTCTATAATATGAAGAATATGAAGAAAATAATAATACTGATATCTGTTTTACTTTTTTCTGTATGTATTTGTGCACAAAATCAAGGAGACATACGTCTAAATGAGGTTATGTTACATAATACGACTAATGCATTAGATAAATATGGTCAACACAGCCAGTGGTTAGAAATATTTAACTCTTCTTTTGGTACAGTTAAAATGGGTGGATGTTTCATTTCTAACGATAGAAATAATTTAAAAAAACATCAAATAACTAAAAATGATGCACGAACTTATGTTAAGCCTCGTCAATTTCGTATTATTTGGTTTAATGCTGAAGCAATAGGCACATTTTATGCTAATTTCAAAATAGCAGCTGGGGATACTCTTTATTTTACATCTTCTGATGGAGTAAATATAGTAGATAGAATCACTGTTCCTGAACTTACTGAAAACCAATCCTTTGGTAGAATCATTGACGGTGAAGGATCTATTGATGGTTCTAATGTTCCTTGGGAAGTATTCCCTACAGCTACTGCTAATGCTAGTAACGTAGAAAGAATTACGGAAACTAAATCCATGAAAATGGCTAAGGTCGATCCTAAAGGATTTCTTATGGCTATTACTTGTATGAGTGTAGTATTCATAGCTTTAATATTACTTGTCTTTATTTTCAAATTTACTGGAAAAGTTTCTGTAAAACACTTACAAGAAACATCAGATAAAGTTTCTAAAAAGAAAGGTGAAGCTAATATAAATGTGGCTGAAACTTCTAATGAAGTATATGCAGCTATCGCTATGGGATTACATCTTTATAGACAAGAAAGTGAAGCTCATGATGAGGAAAGTCTTACTATTACTATGTCACATACTAATAAGCAATATTCACCTTGGTCACAAAAAATTAGAGGTATTCGTCAAACACCACAAAGAAAAAATAAGAAAAAGAGGATATAATGAAAAATTACAAGCTAAAAATAAACGGCAATGACTATAATGTAGCCATTAATGACTTAGAAAATACCAAGGCTTCCGTAGAAGTTAACGGTACTAGTTTTAACGTTGAATTTGAAAAGCCTATTACCAAACATAAAGAAATAAATATGGTTCGTTCTGTAAGTACTAACCAAGCACCTATAGCACCTCTACCTACACCTGTTTCTAAACCATCTACTTCTACTGGAGAAGGAACTTCTGTACCTTCACCACTTCCAGGAGTCATCCTTAGCGTTAACTGCAAAGAAGGTGATGAAGTTAAAAAAGGCCAGGTTATTCTTATGCTAGAAGCTATGAAAATGGAGAATGAAATTCAATCTCCTATTAATGGAAAAATAAAAAGTATTAATGTAACCAAAGGCGACTCAGTGCTTGAAGGAGTAGCATTAGCTGTAATAGAATAATAAAATGAACAGTACAATAATTGAAAATCTAAAACAATTTTACCAATATACTGGTTTCGCTAACGCTAACTATCAATATCTTATTATGATAGCGATAGGTCTTTTATTCATATATCTTGCCATTAAGAAAGAATGGGAACCAATGTTATTAATTCCTATTGGATTTGGTATTATCATAGGTAATATTCCTATGATGCAAGGCTTGAACATTGGAGTTTATGAAGATGGTTCAGTATTGAATATCTTATACTATGGTGTTAAGAAAGGATTCTATCCTCCATTAATTTTCTTAGGTATAGGTGCGATGACAGACTTCTCTTCTTTAATATCCAATCCAAAACTTCTTCTTATAGGAGCTGCCGCTCAATTCGGGATCTTCGGTGCTTATTCCCTAGCTCTCGCTATCGGATTCGGACCTGCAGAAGCTGGAGCTATAGGTATTATCGGTGGTGCTGATGGTCCTACTGCTATATTTCTATCTTCTAGATTAGCACCAGACCTTATGGGAGCTATAGCCGTATCGGCATACTCATATATGGCCTTAGTACCTGTTATCCAACCTCCTATTATGAAATTACTTACTAGTAAAAAAGAAAGATTAATTAGAATGAAAGCCCCTAGGGCTGTTTCTCCTACTGAAAAGAGAATCTTCCCTATTATAGGTTTCCTTACTACTGCTTTTATAGTACCTTCAGGTATTCCTCTTTTAGGTATGTTATTCTTCGGTAACCTTCTTAAAGAAAGTGGTGTTACTCGTCGTTTAGCCAATACAGCAAGTGGTCCTCTAATAGATATAGTTACTATTTTAATCGGGTTAACAGTAGGATGTTCTACACAAGCAGACAAATTCTTACAACTTAGTTCAATTAAAATTTTTGGAATTGGAGCACTTTCATTTGTAATGGCTACATTCTGTGGTGTATTATTCGTGAAGATTATGAACATGTTCTTAAAACCTGGAAACAAAATCAATCCTCTTATCGGAAACGCTGGCGTATCAGCAGTACCAGATGCAGCTAGAGTATCTATGTGTCAAGGTCTAAAATACGACCCTACTAACTACTTATTAATGCATGCCATGGGACCTAACGTAGCAGGTGTCATCGGAAGTGCTGTCGCAGCTGGTCTATTACTTGGATTCTTAGCTTAAAGATTTTAAGATTTATTACATATCGATTTTATATCGTATTTAAAAAGAAGTCGGATTAAAATCCGACTTCTTTTATGCGTTTAGAAGTTTGATATTTATTCAGAAAATCTTATCTTTGACTGACTTTATTATTAAAATAAAACTTATGCAAAACAAACTGCAAGAATTAACTAACAAACTGTACTCCGAAGGTTTGTCTAAAGGAAAAAAGGAAGCTGAAGAAATGAAGTTAAGTGCTAAAAAAGAAGCAAATACTATCATATCTGAAGCCACTGAAAAAGCTAAAACCATATTGGCGTCAGCCAAAAAAGAGGCTGAAGAATTAAAGACAAAAACTAGCAAGGATACTGTAATGGCTACTACACAAACCATCTCTTCTGTTAAGCAACAAATAGAGAGTTTAATCATAGCTAAAGCTATTCAAGATCCTATTAAAGCTAATATGTTAGATACGGATTTTTTATCTAAATTAATCAATACTTTAATTGAAAAATTTGAACCAAATAATGAAGATAACATTTCTCTTAATCTTCTACTTCCTGAAAATATGAAAGATGATTTTCAGAAACTCATAAATAATAAAGTTATCGATACTCTGAATAAAGGTCTTGAAATTAAATATAGTAAAAACATAACTAATGGATTTAAAATAGGTCCAGCAAATCAAGGTTATATGCTTAATTTTACTTCTGAAGATTTCGAAGCTCTATTTGCTGAATATTTGAGACCTAATACTAGAAAATTGTTATTCGGATAATTATAATTATTTATGGATAACTATTATTATATTATTACAGGGCTACCAGAACTTACAGCAGATTTCGATTCTGCTGAATTTCATTATGATGATTTTAGGAATAATATTGTCCAAGAATTATCTAAAACTGATCGACGATTAGTAGATTGGTTTGAATTTAATTTTGTCGAAGAAAATCTCTGCCATACATATTATGATAGAGTAGCTAAATCCACGAATACTTTCATTCGGGATTATTTAACTTTCGATAAAAATATTAGAAATACTCTTTCTATTCTAATTGCTAAAAAAGAATCAAAAGATGCAAGCCTCTACACTATCGATCCGATAGATACAGAATTTGAGGAATATCAAGAAATTAAAACTATTTTTTCTATTTCTAATATCATAGATAGAGAAAGAAAACTAGATAATTTAAAATGGAAAAAAATTTCCGATATAGTTACTTTTGAATATTTCAATATGAATGTGGTTCTTGCTTTTCTAGCTAAAGCTAAATTAGTAGATCGTTGGAGTCGTATGGATAAAGAAGAAGGTGCACGACTCTTTGAAAGACTTGTACAAGAAGTACGAGGTACATATAAAGGAATAAATAATAAACAAAATAAGAAATAATGAAAACCACAGGAAAAGTTACGGGTATCATTTCGAACTTGGTTACCGTCCGAGTCGATGGTCCTTGTGCTCAAAATGAAATCTGCCACATAAATGTGGGTGGGATAGCATTAATGGCTGAGGTAATTAAAGTAACCAAGGAAGACGCTTTCGTCCAAGTATTCGAAAGTACTCGAGGGATGAAAACTGGAGATAAAGTGGAATTTGAAGGACATATGTTAGAAATAACATTAGGACCTGGACTTCTTTCTTCTAACTTCGATGGTTTACAGAACAATTTAGCTACTATGGAAAGTGTATTCTTAAAAAAAGGAGAATATACAGCAGCATTAAATGATACTAAACTTTGGGAATTTATTCCTGAAGCTAAAATCGGAGATAATGTAATAGCAGCAGACTGGCTAGGAGAAGTTAAAGAAGGCTGGTTACCTCATAAAATTATGGTTCCATTTAGTTTCAAAGGAACTTATACAGTTAAATCTATAACTGAAGCTGGTGAATATAATATAAATGACACTATTGCAGTTTTAACCAACGAGAAGGGAGAAGATGTAAAAGTTACCATGATTCAAAAATGGCCAGTTAAAGTTCCTATAAAATGTTATAAAGAAAAACCAAGACCAAATAAGATTATGGAGACAGGTGTTAGATGTATCGATACCTTAAATCCTATAGCTGTCGGTGGTACTGGTTTCATACCTGGACCTTTCGGGTGTGGTAAAACTGTTTTACAGCATTCCATTGCTAAACAAGGTGATGCTGATGTTATCGTAAATGCAGCTTGTGGTGAAAGAGCTAATGAGGTAGTGGAGATCTTCACTGAGTTCCCTAGACTTATAGATCCTCGTAGCGGTAGATCCCTTATGGAAAGAACTATTATTGTTTGTAATACTTCTAATATGCCAGTAGCTGCTCGTGAAGCTTCTGTATATACAGCCATGACTCTTTGCGAATATTACAGAGCTATGGGACTTACAGCTTTATTACTTGCTGACTCGACTTCTAGATGGGCACAAGCTCTTCGTGAAATGTCTAACCGGATGGAAGAATTACCAGGTGCTGACGCTTTTCCCGTAGACTTATCTGCTATTATTTCCAGTTTCTATGCTCGCGCTGGTATGGTAGTTTTAAATAATGGAAAAACTGGTGCTGTTACCTTCATAGGTACTGTATCTCCTGCGGGTGGTAACTTAAAAGAACCTGTGACTGAATCTACTAAGAAAGCTGCTAGATGCTTTTACGCATTGTCGCAGCAGCGCGCAGACTCTAAAAGATATCCTGCTGTCGACCCTATAGATTCTTATTCTAAATATCTGGAATATCCTGAAATTCAAACTTACTTAAATGAAAAAATAGACTCTCATTGGACCGAAAGTATTACTAAAGCTAAAACTATTACTTTAAGAGGTAAAGAAGCTTACGAACAAATTAACATTTTAGGTGATGATGGCGTACCTATTTTATATCATGAAAATTACTGGAAATCAGAATTAATAGATTTTGTCATCTTACAACAAGATGCATTCGATGACATAGATGCTTCTACTCCTATTCCGAGACAGAAATTTATGTTACTAAAAGTGTTAGAAGTATGTGATATGAAAAAAGAATTTGAAACATTTGAAGATTGTTCTTTATTCTATAAAAATGTCATTAATATTTTTAAACAAATGAATTATTCAAAATTTGAAAGTAAAGAATTCAATACTTATTTAGAAAAAATAAATAAAATTATAAACCATGTCGACTAAAGCATTTCAGAAAATATACACGAAACTAGAAGCTATTACCAAAGCTACTATTTCACTGCGAGCTCAAGGCGTAAAAAATGATGAACTTGCCTACGTAGATGGTCGTCTTGCTCAGGTAGTAAAAATAAAAGGTAATATTATTACACTTCAGGTTTTCAAAGGTACAGAAGCTATTCCCACTAATGCAGAAGTAGTTTTCATAGGTGAAGCACCTTCATTAAATGTTAGTGAAGAACTTTCTGGAAGATTTTTTAATGCTTATGGAGAACCTATTGATAATGGACCTAAAGTAGAAGGTGAAAGAAGAGAAATCGGAGGGCCATCAGTAAATCCTTATAAAAGAAAACAACCATCAGAAATTATTCCTACTGGTATAGCAGGTATCGATTTAAATAATACCATCGTATCAGGACAGAAAATTCCATTTTTCGCTAACTCAGATCAGCCTTATAACCAAGTTATGGCTCAAGTAGCACTGAGAGCTGATGTAGACAAGATTATCTTAGGAGGTATGGGATTATCTAATGATGATTACTTATATTTCAAACAGCTTTTCGAAAATGCTGGTGCTCTGGATAAGATTATTTCATTTATTAATACGACCGAACAGCCACCAGTAGAAAGACTTTTGATTCCAGATATGGCACTTACAGCTGCTGAATATTTCGCAGTAGATAAAAATGAAAAAGTGTTAGTATTATTGACAGATATGACTTTATATGCTGATGCTTTATCTATCGTAAGTAATCGTATGGATCAAATTCCATCTAAAGATTCTATGCCAGGTTCACTTTATTCTGACTTAGCTAAGATTTATGAAAAAGCTGTACAATTACCAGATGGTGGTTCTATTACCATTATCGCTGTAACTACACTTAATGATGGAGATATTACTCACGCTATTCCTGATAATACAGGTTATATCACTGAAGGTCAGTTATTCTTACGTACTGATACAGATACTGGTAAAGTAATTATCGACCCATTCCGTTCTCTATCTCGACTGAAACAAAATGTTATCGGTAAGAAAACTAGAGAAGATCATAATCAAGTAATGAATACAGCCATACGTTTGTACGCTGATGCTGCTAATGCTAAAACCAAACTTGAAAATGGGTTTGATTTAAGTGATTATGACTTACGTTGTCTTAAATATGCTAAAGACTATTCAAATAGACTTTTAGCTATCGATGTAAATATTCCAATCGATGAGATGTTAGATACTGGTTGGGAATTATTCGGAAAATATTTCTCACAAGCTGAGACAGGATTAAAACAGAAATTTATAGATAAGTATTGGAAAGAACCTAAGAAACAAGCTGAAGCTAAGGCTGATGCCCCTAATGAAGCTACTAAATAAATAAAAGATGGCTATAAAATTCCAATATAATAAGACTTCATTAAACGAGCTTAACAAGCAATTGAAAGTTCGTACGAATACTTTACCTACCCTTCAGAACAAAGAATCCGCTCTTCGTATTGAAGTTAAAAAGGCTAAGCAGCATTCTGAAGCTCTTTTGGAACAGCTATCTTCTTCACTTCAAGAATATAATTATCTCGCTGGTTTATGGAATGAATTTGAAAGTGGATTAATTCGCATCACAGATGTAGATTTAGAAATAGTCAAATTCGCAGGTATTAAAGTACCTGAGCTAAAAGAGATTCATTATGAAGTAAAAGAATTTAATCTTTTCGCTAAACCTCTTTGGTATTCACAAGGTATAGGTATTCTTCAAAATTTAGCAAGATTAGGTATCGAATCTGAAGTATATTCAGAAAGAAGCCGACTTCTTGACTATTCTAGAAAAAAAACCACTCAAAAAGTAAATTTGTACGAAAAAGTACAGATTCCTGGATATAAAGATGCGATATTAAAGATCAAACGCTATATGGAAGATGAAGAAAATTTATCAAAAGCTGCTCAAAAGATAGTAAAAGCTAGACATGATAAAGAGGAGGAAGAAGCATGATTAACAAAATGACCAAATACTCCCTAGTTCTTGTTAATAGCGAACTAGAACCATTCCTTGATAAACTTAGGGATTTCGGCATGATAGATATCACAAGATCTACTCGTGCTATGGATGAACATTCTAAAGCACTTATGGCTATTTCTAATAAATATAAAAAACTTATAAGAGATATTAAAAATGTCGCCAAAGTAAAATCTGAAAAAAAAGCTTTAAAATTTGAGATTGAAAATGAAGAGAATATATTAGATGTTATAAATAATATTTTAACTGAAAGAAAAACTCTAACAGATCTTCTCGCACAGAGAAAAAGAGATTTGTCAGATGCTATATCTTGGGGTGATTTTAATAAATCTGATATAACTAAACTAGAAGAATTAGGATATAGACTTTATTTCTATGTTACTGCAGCCAAAAAATTCGATACAAATTGGGAAAATGAAAATATCCTACAAATATTAAGTGCTAAAGATAATCCACGAACTTATTTCGTTATATTATCTAAAGACCAGGATTTTAAATTTTCTCTTCAAGAAGCCAAATTACCTGAACGTTCAGTAAGTGAATTAACAGCTGAGATAAAAGATCTAACTAATAGATTAGATTTCTTAGAAAGGAAAGTGATTTATATTCCTGAATTTCTACCAAGAATAACAGAATTGTACGACAGTACTAATAATGATTTAGATTACTACTTCGCTAAAATTTCTACAGTTACTTCTGGAGAAGATTCTATAGCTGTACTAGAAAGTTTCGCTCCTACTTCTGAAGATGAAAAAATATTAGAATTTCTAGAAAATTCTGATGTTTACTTCATTAAAGATGCAGCGAAAATAGAAGATAATCCTCCTATTAAACTCAAGAATAATATATTCACCAAACCTTTCGAGGCTATTGGAGATTTATATATGCTTCCTAAATATAATGAGCCAGACTTGACTCCATACTTCGCTCCTTTCTATATGCTGTTCTTCGGCTTCTGTTTAGGAGATATGGGTTACGGTCTTGTATTATTATTAATAGGACTATTCATGATGTGGAAATTACCTAAGATGAAAGAATATGGCAAATTAGTCATGTATCTAGGTATAGGTACTATAATAATACCTGCTTTAAGTGGAGGATTCTTCGGTACTAAAATATATGAATTGTTTAGCTTCCCTGATCGAATATCTAAATTATTCTTATCTGATATGCAATTATTCTGGTTCGGTATCCTATTTGGTATCGTCCACATCATATTTGGTAGATTAATAAATATAATAGACTGCTTAAAGAAAAGAAACTGGGATCATGCTCTTACCAATATCGGTTGGATAATGTTAATAATAGTTTTTACATTTATGTATGCAGGAAGTATGGCAGAAAAACAATATTTCCCAGATTTAGTTAATAAAATATTAATATGGGGAGGTATAGCTCTAATCATATGCTGCAGTAAACCAGATAAGAAATTCTGGATGAGACCTATTAAAGGAATAGCTTCATTATATGATATAACAGGAATATTCGGAGACGTATTATCTTATATAAGATTATTTGGGCTAGGTACTTCTGGAGCTATATTAGGTTTAGTAGTGGATTCTGTCGCTATACAAATGTCAGGAATTCCTTACTTAGGCTGGTTCTTAGCCGTACTTATGCTAATTATAGGACATACATTTGTATTAGCCATATCATCACTTGGGGCTTTCGTACATCCTATGAGGTTAACCTTCGTAGAATTTTACAAAAATGCAGAATTTGCAGGAGGAGGCCGTGCCTTCCATCCTTTCAGAAAAAAAGTAACAGTCAGTGAATAATATAAACTAACTGTAAATAATAATTAAACGAATAACAAAATAATAAACAAATAATTAATTTCATTATGGAAACATTACCCTTAATTTTAGCCTACACAGGCATGGCCATCATGATAACAATGGCATGTATCGGATCAGCCATCGGAGTAACCATCGGCGGTAACGCCACAGTATCAGCATTAAAAAAGAATCCTGATATGTTTGGTTCTGCCATGATTTTAACAGCTCTTCCATCTACTCAAGGATTATACGGATTCGCTGGATTCTTTCTTATGCTTAATAAACTAAAAGGAATGGAAACAGCCTTATCTTTAAATGCAGGTTTAGCTATGTGTGCTGCAGCACTTGCCACAGGTATCGTAGGTTATTACTCAGCTATCAGACAAGCTAAATTAGTAGCTAATGGTATTAACGAAATATCAAACGGACAAGACGTATTCGGTAGAACAATGATCTTAGCTGTATTCCCAGAACTTTATGCTATTTTAGCCTTCGCATCAGCTTTTTTAGCACTTTAATAATTAATCTAAAAAAATAAAAGGCAGCCTAATGGTTGCCTTTTATTTTTTTAATCTGATTTATCTAAATTAAAATTCTTATAGACTATCGCCGAAATCTTTTTTAAATTTAGCAATTAGTATATGAGTCCAGTCGTCAACTGGTTTACACATTGAACGAAAGTTTCTTGGAACATTAGGTTCATCAACGAATTTCATACCATGGATTAATTTCCTGTTATCATATAACCATTCAAGTCTATCTAGTACATATAATGTCTGAGACAAAGTAAACACTCTTCTAGGAAAAGCAAGACGAACTAATTCCATATCAGCGAAATAATTAGGATCTTTAGAATCTACTTCAGAAAGCGACCCCCCTTCCATACCTCTAACTCCAGAACAAATAAATATAGCACTTACTAAGGCAGCTGCTTGAAGTTCTTTTTGAGGAATATGATCACAGAATTTTTTAGCATCTAAATGTCCACCTAAGACACCAGCAGGAGTGACTACAGGAAGTCCTCTCTTTACTGCTTCATCTATGAAGAATTTAATGAAATCAGGATTTTGACGAGCAGTATCTATATCTAACATTTCATAAAGGCCGGTTACCATAGCCTCCATTTCTTTCATAGACATACCACCATAAGTAACGAACCCTTCATAAACAGCTACTAACATTTGCATTTGAAGATAAGTAGCTTCATCATTAAGACAAATACCAGCACCTCTAGTACAGGAAAGTTTTCTAGCTGAGAAATACAACAAATCACATAATGAAGCCATTTTTTTAACTACTTCAGCCATAGTACTATTCACATATTCTTTTTCTCTGCGAATGATTAAATAAGCATTTCCTTCCAGTAAACTAGCATCCAATACGATTTTAAGACCATATTTATCAGCTACCTTACGTACATCTTCATAATTCTTCATGGAGAAAGGCTGACCACCGATAAGGTTAGTAGATGCCTCCATTCTTATGAATGGAATCTTATCTGTACCTACTTTGTTGATGAATTCTTCAAGTTTTTCGATATTCATATTCCCTTTAAAAGGATTATCAGAATCAGAATCAAAAGCCCCTGGATATAATAATTCACAATATTTAGCTCCAGCTATACCTATATGAGCTACGGTACTACCAAAATGATAGTTCATAGGAATATAATCTCCCTGATGTACTAAAGCACGTGTGATAATATTTTCTGCACCTCTACCTTGATGAGCTGGGAGTACAAAATTCTTCCCAAATATTTCTTTAACAGCATCTTGTAATCTCTGATAAGTCTTAGATCCTGCATATGCATCATCTGCCCTCATCATGGTAGCTAGCTGTACATCACTCATAGCGTTCGTTCCACTATCAGTTAACATATCTAGATAAACATCTTCTGAATTAATACGATATGTATTAAAGCCTGCTTTTTCTATAGCTTTTAATCTTTCATCAATAGGTAAAAGATGTACCCTCTGTACCACTCTAGCTTTGTGGAATTCTAAAGGGAGTTCTATATCTCTGTAAAATTTTACTTTTGACATTACTGAATAATTATGTTATTTTAATGTGTTTCGTTTATTAGTTAAATATTTTACTTAATTCCTTAAAATATTAATGTACTTGTTCTATATATTTATGTTGTTCAGGAGTAAGTATATCTATTTGTAAGCCCCCGAATTTTAATTTAAGGCTAGCTACCTCTGTATCTAATTCTTCTGGAACATTTATCGTCATAGTTTTTTTATAATCACGATTAAAGTTTTTATGGTTTTTAACTACATATTCAGCTGATACTGCCTCTATAGCAAAACTCATATCCATAATTTCTGCAGGATGACCATCACCAGCAGAAAGATTAACCAATCTTCCTTCCGCTAAAATATTTATCCAATTTCCATTGTCCATTTTATAAGACATTATATTTTTACGTGCTAATTTGGTTTCTACAGCTATCCTTTTAATTCCTGCGATATCTAATTCCGTATCAAAAGCACCAGCATTACAACAAACAGCTCCATCTTTCATTAACTTAAAATGATCTGTAGTAATAACATTTATATCTCCTGTTACTGTTACAAAAATCTCACCTTCTTTAGCCGCTTCAGCCATAGGCATTACAGAAAAACCATCCATTACAGCTTCTATAGCTTTCACTGGATCTACTTCTGTAACTATCACCTTAGCACCCAAACCTTTAGCTCTCATAGCGACACCTCTACCACACCATCCATATCCTGCTACTACAGCTGTTTTACCTGCTACTATTAAATTAGTAGTAGTATTAATACCTGTCCAAACGGACTGACCTGTACCATATCTATTATCAAAGAAATGCTTACACTTGGCATCATTAACTAACATCATAGGAAATTTTAAAATATCAGCCCTATCCATGGCTAAAAGATTCTTGATTCCAGTAGTAGTTTGTTCGCAACCTCCATAAACATTATTAAGTAAAGCAGGATATTTAGAATGAATAAGATTAACTAAATCCCCACCATCATCCAAGATAATGTTAGGGCCACATTCTACTACTTTAGAAATATGTCTCTGATACTCTTCTGGAGTAGAATTATACCATGCAAATACTTTAAGACCTTCATGAACTAAAGCAGCAGCGATATCATCTTGAGTAGAAAGAGGGTTAGAACCTGTAATATACATATCCGCTCCCCCAGCAGCTAACACCTTACATAAATAAGCTGTCTTAGCTTCTAAATGAATAGATAACGCTATTTTTAAACCTTTAAAAGTTTGATCTTTAGCAAATCTTTTTTCAAGAGTTCTAAGTAAAGGCATATGAGCTTTCACCCAATCTATTTTTCTATTACCACTTTCCCAGAGATTTACATCCTTTATTTCATTTTCCATTTTATAACATTTTTTTATGTTTAAATATCGTAAAAGCTATTAATAAAGACACGATCATTAAACTTAATAATATAATAAAATCCCAATATTGAGAATCTACTTGAGGTAACTTCACATTCATTCCATAAATAGAAGCTATTAATGTAGGAGGCATTAATAATAATGATACGAAAGTAAATACTTTCATTATCCTATTCTGGTCCAAATTAATAAGACCTAATATAGTATTTTGTAAATAGTCTAATCTTTCAAAGCTAAAATTTGTATGATTAATAAGAGAACTAATATCTTTAATAATAACATTTAACTTACCATAAACATCATGAGGAAATTTATCAGATCTAAAAATAGCAGTGATCATTCGCTGCTTATCTACGATATTTTCCCTAATCATCATAGTATTTTCTTGTAACTGATTAATATCTAATAAAGAATCTTCATTTACATCTTTACTTGTAGATATTTTCCGACTAAATTGGTCAATATCTTTAGACATTAACTCTATCATATCAGCATCTAAATCTATTCGATTTTCTATTACACCTACGAAAATATGATAACCAGTAGGATATAATTTCTGATGAATCAATATTTTATTCTGTATATCTACAAAACTTCTTAAATCTAAGTGTCTAATAGATACTAATATACCCTCACATAAAATAAAAGAAACAGATTCCATCTGATACTCTTCAGGTCCAGGAATCAAGAAATCAGTATTGATAAAAATAGAAGTTTCAGACTCTGAATAACGAGAAGATGATTCGATTTCTTCTGCTTGAGCTTTAGACTGTAATTTGGTACCAAGAAATTCCTCTACTATTCTCTTTTCATCTCCTTCTGGATCACATAAATCTATCCAAACTACATCATCAAATCCAAAGTCGTTTAACTTTTGGATTTCTTCTGTATATGTGATTCTATTAGCTTCGTCTTTGTAAAATATTTTAATCATGGTGATAAGTCTTAAATGATGAATAATTAATAAAACTGGTGGACAGTATTAAATTACCATCGGACTCGAAACTTAGCAGAGTCTATCATACCATAATGATAGTAAGTCGAATGCTGACATAGTATTTGATTTACACGAAAAAGCATTATCATCCATTTGTTGAATATTTTTTTAACATTACAAAGATAAAAAAAATATCAAAAGAAGGGTTCGCTATTGGAGATTAATTACCATTTATTTTTTAGTCTAACTACTATCACTGTAGAGTTACGATAGTACATAACGAAATAAATATGTCTATTCTGCTATTTTACAAATATTATTTGATGGTTTTGATATAAAGAACATTCCTAAAAATGTCAGTAAAGCATTGACAATTAATAAACAGAAACCGAATTCAAATCCAATAAATGTTTTGAAAATATAATTTAGAAGAAAACATAATATAGGTGATGATATGGCCAACCATGGAATAATTTTATCATTAACATCTCTATTAGTAAAAATACCGAAAAAGAAAATTCCAAGCAACGGTCCATATGTATAAGATGCTAATTTATAGACAAGTACGATTACTGCTTGATTATTCAAAATATATAATAAGCACATTATCACTAACAATATTAAAGCAAAAATAGCTTGGATAAACTTCCTCATCTTTTCTTTAGTATGGACCGACAGGTCTGCTCTCTTATCAAAATGAAGAAAATCTATACAAAACGAACTAGTTAGAGAAGTCATAGCACCACCAGCAGAAGGATAAGTCGCAGAAATTAGCCCAATCAAAAATATCACTGTAATTCCTACTCCTAGCGAAGAAACCACTTTTGGAAACATCTGGTCAGTCTTGCTTATACCGAAAGCATCCATACCTCCATTAGAGAAAATATAAACTGTCAATATTATCCCTAAAGCCAAGAATAACAAATTCACCAAGAAAATAATAATAGAAGTACTATACATATTTTTCTTAGCCGATTTCAAATCTCTACAAGATAAATTCTTCTGCATCATAGTTTGATCAAAGCCTGTCATGGCGATACAGACAAAAGCTCCAGAAATGAATTGTTTTATAAAATTAGTAGCACTTGAAGAATTTAAATCTATAGAAGTAGATAATTTCACACCAGGAATTAAAGGATTCTCAGCATTAAAAATGGATTTAAACATATCATTAAAAGACCAATCCATTTTATCTACTATAAAATAAATAGATATAAATACAGCTAGAAGCATAAAAGTCGTTTGCAATACATCTGTCCAAATGATGGTTTTTACACCTCCACGATAAGTATAAAGATATAAAAATAGCAGAAAAATAGCCGCTACTATTGTAAATAATCCCATTTCTGATATAGATGAACTAGGAATAAAAGTCATAAAAACAATAATAACCACGAAAATCCTAACAGCTGCTCCTAATAATCTAGAAATCATAAAGAAAAATGCTGCAGTCTTATTAGAATATAGCCCAAATCTATCTCCTAAATATGAATAAATCGAATTAAGATTTTTCTTATAATATATAGGCAAAAGGACTTCAGCAATAAAAGCATACCCTGCGATAAAACCTATAACCATAGGTAAATAATACCAATTTTGAGCCAATACATTTCCAGGAACAGAAATAAAAGTCACACCAGAAAGAGATGCCCCTATCATACCGTATGCTACCACAGCCCAAGGCGTTTTCCTATCACCTCTAAAATAAGAAGTCATATTAGATTTTTTCGATGTTCTCCAAGAAATGAAAAACAATGAAACTGTATAAACAAAAAAGGTTATCAAGAAAATTAAGAAACTAGACATATGATTTATTACTAATCGTAAAATTATAGCTCTGGAGAAAATTCTTGCCGATGGGTGATGGATCTTCCAAGTGTTAATGAATCAGTATATTCTAAATCATCTCCGAAGCCGACACCTCTAGCAATAGTAGTTACTTTCACCCCTGTTTTTTCTAACAACCGATACAAATAAAAAGAAGTAGTTTCACCTTCCACAGATGTACTTAATGCTAAAATAATCTCCTTAGTAGTATCTCTAAAAGCTCTATCTATTAATTTGGGAATTGGCAAATCATCAGGACCTATACCATCCATAGGAGAAATAATTCCTCCCAAAACATGATAAATGCCGTTATATTCTTGAGTATCCTCTATACTTAATACCTCCCTTACATTTTCTACCACACAAATAATAGAATGATCTCGTTTAGGATTAGCACAAATTTCACATAAATCAGAATCACAAATCAAATTACATTCTCTACAATATTTAATATTATGTCTAAGTTTAACTATTGCATTAGCGAAATTATCTACATTTTCACGAGGTTGTTTTAACATATGTAATGCAAGTCGCATAGCTGTTTTGCCTCCTACTCCAGGTAAAGTAGAGAACTGTTCACATGCATCTTCTAATAATTTATTCATATCTAATTATTAATCTTCTTTATTATATCGTATTTATTAATCCTATTTTCTGATTTTATTTGAGTTTCTCTATATGAGTTTCTCTATATGATATTCTACTAATTCATCTATTGGCAGCTGAAGTATTCGTCCGATCTTGATTCCTGATTCTTTAGCTATTATCTTAATATAATCTTTATAATACCAAGCAATCGAACCAGTTAAGTTCACATCGAAATTTTTATAATCTAGACTAGTAATATTTCTAATAAAGTAAGCTGATAAGGAATCATGAATTAAATTTGACATATATTCTATTTTTCTAAATTCATAAATAAATTTAGAAAAAGAAGCTAAAAAAGCAGAAGGTGAATCGCTATGATATATTTTTTTTACAATACTAGAATACTGTAAAGCATAACGATCTTGAAATATTTTTCTTAAATCAGAAGGCATCAGATTTTTAATATAATCTGAAATTAATTTTTTCCCCATATAAGCACCACTACCTTCATCTCCAAGTATATAACCACCCGATGCTATAGTATCAGTTATCTTCTGACCATCATAAAAACAACTATTAGAACCTGTACCTAAAATACCGACTATTCCTTTTTCATTTTTACATAAAGCTCTGGCTGCCGCCAATATATCTGATTCGAAATGACAAATAGCATTTGGAATATATTTTATAAATGCAGATGCCAGTTTTAAAGAATATTCTTCAGATAAAACTCCTGCTCCATAATAATATAATTCTAGCTCTTTATCATTCTTAAAATCTAATATGTTATCACTTTTTAATATCTTATACCATTCAGAAAAAGTAGCTGCCAACACTAAATCTATATTTTTTATAGACATATGAACGGGATTGATTCCTACTCCTGAAAAGTTAGAAATCACCCCGTTATTATATATAAGTCTCCACTCTATATTAGTAGATCCACTTTCAGCTATTAATATCATAATTTCATCTATTATATAGATTTTTATCTATTATATAGACAAAATTAATCATTTTATTAACACTCCTTTCTTTTTCCAATAATAATATCCATACACAGCAGATAAAACATAGAAACAATAAAGAATTCCTAAACCTTTTACTCCTTGTGCAAAATACATCCAAATATACAAGGGATTCACTATCATCCACACTATCCATTGTTCTATATATGACTTAGTTATCCAATAAGTACCTACTATACTCAATGAGGTAATAACACTATCCAATATAGGCTGAGAATCAGTAGTCCAATAAGACAACACGAAATAGCTAAAAATAGATAATACTATGAATATCAATATCGAATAAATTAAAGTAGTCCGAGGCATTTTTCGGATAGAAATCTTGGAACTAGTATTTTCAAGGTCTTCATCTTTTCTCCACTGATACCAGCCATAAACACACATAATAAGATAATATGTTTGCAAACCTGCATTAGCCAATAGCCTTTCTCTTGCCGATATTATTATATAAGCTGCTGAAAGGATAAATCCCACTATCCACATAGATTTTTTCTTACATATCTCAAGTATCAAATATAGAATACCTAAAACCATAGCTGAGTAATCTACTATTTGCTCTATTAGAATCCAATTATCTAAATTTCCTATCATATTAAAATTCGTAAGATACTTTAAACATACAACTGATGGGAGCTTGAGGATATAATCCTTCAAAACCATCACCTACATAAGTTTCGTTTTCACCGATAAATGCTCTATATACCCAAGCATTATTAAAATATTTCTTATTTAAAATATTATCTGCATATGCTGAAAGTAGTAGAACACCTTTTTTCAATGGGATCTTAAATGAAGCAGTTGCTCCTAATGTAAAATATTCTGGAATAGAACGATCATCAGATGAAGTGTTGTCATAATATTGTTTACCTACATATTTGCCATTAACTGATACACTAAAATTTCTGAAAGCATCATATGTAACCATAGCCATACCTATCACAGATGGAGACATCACCAAATCTGTATTTTCATATGTTTCTTTTACCTGAGGAAGTTTATTCCAATTAGCATCGAAAGCATCTACATAATTCGTAAAATCAGTTATTTTGTTTTGACTTAAAGTCAGATTACCGTCTACTCTAAGTTTCCTCAAGCATTGCCACCCGGCAGTAATTTCAATACCTCTGCGATAAGAATTAGGAATATTTTCTTTAATCACATACCCTGATTCAGAAAGACGTCCTGTAGCTACTAATTGATCTTTATAATTCATGTAATATAGATTTAAACCCAAGGCAAATTTAGGAGCAGCAAATTTATAACCCAATTCATAATCTACTAATTGTTCAGCTTTGCAATCATCACCTTTACCTGCTTTAATAGCTTCTTTCAAATCATCTCTAGTAGGCTCTTTATGTCCCACAGCTACCGATCCATAAAAATGGTTTTGTTCATCAATAGAATATGCTAACCCTGCTTTTGGATTAAAAAAGTTATATTTAGTACTATATTTCAAATCTGCTTGATCTTTATCAGGACCTTTCAAATCATAATTAATTCCTCTATATTGCATATCAGCAAATAAAGTCAAATCATTTAGATAATATTCAGTTCTTGCAAACATTGAATAATCTTTCTTTAAACCATTATTTCTATACCATTCGTAATTCTCTTGAACATTTTGATTATACTTAGTCCAAAGAACATTTCCAAAGTGATCGCCATCATAATAAGAGTAAGATATACCAGCCTGAGCATTAATATTCCTCGTTATATATTTTAAAGTACTAGTACCATAATAGAAACCGTTATCCATTTGTTTTCTTACTATGAAATCAGATTTTAAATACTCAGAACCATCGATAGTTTGAGGATCCAACTTATATTTTGAATATGTTTTATTGGCTTTATAATTTTCATAATAACCATCACCTTTAGTGAAGTTAAAAGCATTTATCCAATACAAATTTTCAGAAAACTGATGAGAATAAAATAATTGAAAAAAATGTTGAGTATAATTATCAGTTTCATTATCATAATATTTGGTATTACCTTGATCATCTACATATTCTCCTGCAGGATTATATGTTCTATCATTTTTCATTTGTTCTCGAGTAATACCTTCCCAGCAAATACCAGTATGTTGATCACCTAGGATATAATGAAATTTAATAATATCTTTTTCCCCTATCCATCCCAAAGATGCAAAAAGAGAATTTGAATGAGCTTTACCATTTCTTATATATCCGTCTGTAGTGTTGTAAGCATATTTAAGATCTGCAAACATCCCGTTTTTCATAATACCAGTTCCAACACCTAGACCTGTTGTCCAAGTATTAAATGATCCATATCCTAATTCAGTATGGGCGTAAGCCTTGTTAGCAATACCTTTAGAAGACATATTTATACTTGCTCCGAAAGCAGCAGGCCCATTAACTGACGTGCCTACCCCTCTCTGTATCTGAATATTCTGAAGAAAACCTCCCATAGATGGAATATTAGCCCAAAATACTTCTTGAGATTCAGCATCATTCAGAGGAATACCATCTAAAGTAATATTAATACGAGAAGCATTACTACCTCTAACAGATATTTTAGTATTACCTATTACAGCACCAGCTTCCGAAATGGAAATAACTGAAGGCTGTAATTTTAAAATCAATGGAACTGAAGCACCTGGTTCAGAACTTTTAATTTGTTGGTGGTTAACAGAAGAATAAGAAACAGGAGTTTTAGAAGTAACCATATTTGCGGATATGACTACTGAGTCTAAAATTTCTGGGATAGCTAATGTGTCTACATCATAACTATATTTCTGTGCAAATGAGAATAGCGGTAAAAAAAATAACCCGCAAAACAAAAACAATCTTTTCATAATAAAATGTTTTTTAAGCGGGGATGTATAGTTGAGAAAACACGATTCCTACGACAGCATTATCTGTTTCAGGTAATACGGGTATAATCTCAGCCCTTTCGAGCACCCCCTTGCCTTATAGGCAATGTTAATAAATAAAATATCGATTACTTTCTAATTAAAGAAACTTTATATAATCTTGGCCAATATTTACCTGACAAATATAGACATCCTGTTTGAGAATCCCAAGCTATTCCATTAAGAACATCTGTATAAGAATTTTTAAGACTATCAGGCAACAAGTTACGACAGTCTACTTTTGCTTCTACTATTCCTGTATAAGGATTTATAACTACAATATAATCTTGTAAATATACATTTGCCCATATTTTTCCATCTATATATTCCAATTCATTTAGATAAGAAACAGGCTTTCCATTCATGCTTACCTTTATTTCTCTTTTTGAAATAAAACTCATAGGATCTACGAAATAAATTTTATCTGTACCGTTAGAAGTAATAAGTTGTTTTCCATCTGTCGTAAGTCCCCAACCTTCTTTCTGATTCGGAAGCTGACCTAATAAATTCATAGAGTCTAAATCATACACAAAAACTAATCCTGCTCTCCAGGTCAATATATATAATCTTCCATCCATAACACACGAACCTTCCAAGAAATATTTAGAGTCAAAACTTTTAAAATTTAAAACTTTCCCTGTTTCCAGATCCACTTTTCTAAAAGATGATTCTCCATACTGACCAGTACTTTCATATAATACTCCCTGATTAAAAAACAACCCTTGAGTATAAGCCGTACGATTATGATTATAAACTTTTTCCACCTTTAATTTATACTCTATTAGTTTCTGCCCAACAGTCATATTGCTTAAAACTTTATGATTTTCAGCCATTAAACTATTATCGTCAGTAAAAGTACCAACGATAACTAAAGTTAAAATAGTAAAAACAACTTTTATGATAATTATATTTCTTCTAGTCACTATTATTTCTTTTGATCAGTATGCTTAGTTTTATAATCCATAGCAGCTTTTACAAATGCTTTGAATATAGGCTGTGGCTTTTCCACAGTACTCATAAGTTCTGGATGGAACTGTACTCCTATAAAGAATGGATGAGTAGGAAGTTCTACGATTTCTACTAATCCAGTTTCAGGATTACGACCAGTAGTGTGCATACCTGCTTCATTTAAAGCATTTATATATTTGCTATTCATTTCATAACGATGTCTATGACGTTCTTTAATCATAGTAGTCTTATAAATATCATATGCAAGTGAACCTTTATCTATCTCACAATTATAAGCTCCTAAACGCATGGTTCCACCTTTTATCGTAGTCGTTTTCTGATCTTCCATTAAATCTATGATGGGAATTTCAGCATCTTCTTCTACCTCTGTACTAGTAGCATTTTTAAGGCCCATAATATCTCTAGCATATTCTATCACAGCCATTTGCATACCTAAACAAATACCGAAGAATGGAATTCCATTTTCTCTAACATATTTGATAGCAATAATTTTCCCTTTCAACCCTCTTTCACCGAAACCAGGAGCTACAAGAACTCCTTGCATATCCTTTAACAGATCTTCACAGTTACTATCGTTTATTTTTTCACTAGACATCGGAACTACTTGAACTTTCACATTATTAGCAGCTCCTGCATGAATAAATGATTCAAGAATAGATTTATAAGCATCTTGTAATTCAACATATTTCCCTACTAATGCTATTTTAACTTCACCTTTAGGATGATAGAATTTATCTATGAAAGATTCCCATTTAGTAAGATCCGGTTCTGGCAAATCACCTAATTCTAATTTTTCTATAACTATCTGGTCAAATTTTTGTTCTCTCAAAATTAAAGGAACTTCATAAATAGTTTTAGCATCTGGTGATTCTATTACAGCATTTTCTCTTACATTACAGAAAAGAGCTATTTTTCTCTTCAGTGCTTGAGGCATACGGTGTTCGGTTCTACAAACTATAATGTCTGGATGAAGCCCATTCTGTTGTAATTCTTTAACAGAATGTTGGGTCGGTTTAGTTTTTAATTCTTTAGCAGCAGAAAGATATGGCACCAATGTTAAATGAACGACTATACAGTCATGATCTGGCATATTCCATTTTAGCTGTCTTACAGCTTCAATAAATGGTAAAGATTCGATATCTCCGACTGTTCCTCCTAGTTCAGTGATAATTACATCATAATTACCCGATTTACCAAGTATAAGCATTCTACGCTTGATTTCATCAGTTATATGAGGAATAACCTGTACAGTTTTGCCTAAAAAAGCACCTTGTCTTTCTTTATCTATCACTGTTTGATATATTCTCCCTGTAGTAACATTATTAGCTTGAGAGGTATGAACACCTAAAAATCTCTCATAATGTCCTAAGTCAAGATCAGTCTCAGCACCATCATCGGTAACAAAACATTCTCCATGTTCATACGGATTTAAAGTTCCTGGATCTACATTAAGATAAGGGTCAAATTTCTGAATAGTTACTCGTAATTTTCTGGCTTGAAGGAGTTTAGCTAAAGAAGCAGCTATGATCCCTTTTCCTAAGGAAGAAGTGACACCACCCGTAACGAAGACATATTTTGTAGACATAATATTGATTTTTTTCTTTGTTCTTTACGGGGTATCAAAGTTAGACCAAATTTATTTACCCACAAAATTTTTACATTAATTTTAATTAAAAAAAATAAAATTTCATTTTCTCTTAACATTATAAAATACACAATTTTTAATTATATAAGATGGGTAATTTTGTTATATTTATGATAATAAATTAAAAAATACATTATATTTGTAAAATATTTATATACATTTATATATATAAATTATAAATAAGGTTAAACACTCTATCGCTGTAGTAATACAGAGGAAAGTCCGGGCAGGTAAGAGCAAGGAACTGTGGAAATCACAGATAGATGAAAATTTATGAATCTTGTGACAGAAAATAACCGCCGTAAAGGTAAGGGTGAAAATGCAAGGTAAGAGCTTACAGATATTATTAGCGATAATAATATAGCACAAATCTTTCTCCTGCAAGACCAAATATACCGACAATTAAGAATGGCTCGTTCGATATCGGGGGGTAGGTTGCTTAGATAAATGATAGAGATCGATTATCGATACAGAACTCGGCTTATCGTTTAACCTTATTTATTATTAAGAATAAAATATAAACTAAAAATATAAACTAATGAAATTATATAAAATAATATTAGTATTTGTAGGGATGGTCTCTATTACTGGGTGCATTAAGAATCCTAATCAAATACAAACTGAATTTAATACAAATTTAGATAATATAGAATCTCTTGCTAAATATCATGTAACTACTAAAACTAATTCTACTACTATAGTTACTTACCTAGGTGAAACTTTAGCTGTCACTACGGAACCTATAGATATTTGGTTACCTAAAGAAGCCGTATCCAGCACTAAAGCTGGTGAAGATAGTGATTTAGTTATTACTTTTTCAGATGCTTATGATAAAATAGCTAGTTCTAGTTATTGGCAATTCGTGGCTTTTGAAGATACTGAAAATGGTGATCTTGATTATAATGACTTAGTAATTCATGCTAAAGTGACAAATAGTGTTAATCACAAAAACTCCATTTACGCACCAGGTTATACTACTACATATATTTATGTACAAGGAGTAGCTTTAGGAGCTTTCTTGAATATTACTCTTGGAATATCTTATAAAGAGAATGGTATTATTAAAGATGCTATATTATCTGATAACTGTAGAAGAGATTTCTTTAATCATAATGGGGCTTTTCCAATTAATACAAGAGATTATACTGAACCTAATAGAACTCATTATCCAACACTACATCCTATGACTCCTTTAGTTTTAAACCAATCAGTTGCATTAAAAGTGATGTGGTTTATAGAAGCTGATCACATTAGATATTATGCTGCCACTAACGATATTAATACAGATATAGCTAATGTAATAGGACATAATGGGTTACCTTATGGCATTTCCTTTACTAAAAAGTTTGATTACCCTATAGAAAAAGATTCTATTACTGCTGCTTATCCTAATTTTAAGGAATGGGTAAAAGATGGTAATACTAATGATTTCTTTAAAAATAAAAATTCAGACTATACTTATAAAGTTCGATATAATGACATTGACCTTTGGGATTATAAGTAATATTGAATTAGAAATTTAAGGATAAAAAAATAGAGAAATAATTAATTATTTCTCTATTTTTTTATCCTTAAATTTCGTTCTGATATCAATTCATCTATTACAGAATCAATTTGTTTTCTAGATGTTTCTAAATTTCCAGAAGTCATATCAGCAAATAATTTCTTATTTTTTAGAGATTGTTCTTTAGTTAAGGGGATACTGAGTTCTTCTAAATTTAAATCATCTTCTATAGAATATATAATGAATCCTAATGGTTTAAACTGTTTAAAAACCATACTGTCTTTATAGAAAAACATTTTTATACCAGCAGTGAAACACATATGTATATTGCCTACTGCTTGCTGTCTTATATGCCCAAATATAGCATAAGAACATTTATTTATCAATGTTTGATATTCAATAAAAGGAAGTCTAGTTTTAAGAGTATTTATATTTAGATTAATAGGGAAATACTTCTCTATATAAAATCTATAATTCATCTTTCCATAATTAAGAGGCATCAATATTTTATTAATAACTCCTTTCTTAGATAATAGGTTTAATACATCTAAATGATTATTAGAAGCAGTAGAAGAATTTCCTAATAATATATCACCATCACTTGAATGATCTATTAAAGATCCAGATAAAGGCATATAGTATTTTAAAGGTTTAGCTCTAAAATATTTAACATTTTCTTTTAATAAGTCATATTCTATAGGAAGAACATTTTTGCAATAATCTACTCTAGAAACTACCTTTTTCTGACGTGGTTTGAAAAATATACTAAGTAACGGGATAGTAATTTTTTGAATAATATTTCGAGGATTTTTTCGTATAAATCCTTTAGTTAAAGGCTTATATTGAGGATAATAACAAATAGCAGGCATGGTAAATGACGGATTATATAAATCTGATCCCCATGCCCACCAAATTACTATTTTCTTATCATCTATATATTTAAATAAATGATACTGAATAGGAAATATAGCTTGAAAATATATAACATCTATATCTTTAGATGACAAATATTTATAATATTCTTTTTTAGAATATACAACTGTTATTTTCTCTACATTTTTAGTATGAGAGAACTTACAATTTTTATTTTTTGAATAATATAAATAGATATTGTGTGTTCTTTCATAGCGTTCAAATACATTTATAACTCCATCGAGAAAAGAATCATCTAAAAATATATGTAATATATTAAGTTTATTTTCCCTCATATCTATAATTACAAATTTAGTAGCTAATGATATTTACTGAAGAGGCTTAATAATCTCTATCAATTCAGGTAAATCCATCTTAATTTCTTTAAGATGTTCTATAATAGGAATACCTGCATTGTTCCATCCTCTTCTCTTATATACAGCATCCAATAATTTCTCGTATTTATCTTCACGATATTTTCTAGTAGCATCATATTTTTCTTGAAGAGTCATCTTATCTGGATCCAGACCACATTCATTTCTTAATTCATTTTCGTATCTAACTATTCTAGAATTATATTCTTCGAAGGTAACAGGACCACATGCTCTATATGGCTGCGCATCATGCTTTCTTAAACCATATCCCATACGAATATTAAATATTTTCTGGAAATTATATACTCTTTCAGACTGAATTATCATTTCCTCTTTAGAGAATGGACGTCCTGTAACAGCTTTAAAAATTTCCACATAATTATCGACATGTTCTGGGACCTTAGCAGGTTCATCTGTTTCGCTATTATTAGCAGGCTCGACATCATTCCAAACTAATTTACATAATCCAGCTAAACCGAACCATGTTCTAAACATAGGATAATAGTATAATGCTTCAGCTTTATCCTCGAATGTAGGTAGCTGCTTATTTACCATATCCATAAAAATTACCCAAGCTTCATCATGCTGAGGGCCTTTATTAGTCATAGCAAATCCACCCTGCTGAGCAAGAGATTCTTTAGAAATATACATTGAATATTCCATGCCTTTATTTTCCATAGCTATATCTTGTAAGAACTGAGGATCTCCCCATCCTTTTTCAATAAATAGTTTTTTCATTCTATGAACACCCAGACCAGCTATAAGGCCAAATTTTTCACCTCTTGCCATCTGATGCATACATTCAAGAGAAGAATCACCTCTACCCCATGTGAAGTCTAATCCATAAGTTCTTTCAGAATTAAGGATACCATTTTCCCAACATTCCATAACAAAACCCATTATATTCCCCCATGAAATAGTACATATTCCATAAGTATCACAATAAAAATTTTGTTCTATTAAATTAAATGGATCAAAAATTCCTTGATTAGAGCCAAGTCCTCCAGCAGTCTCATATTCAGGACCATCGACTATAACTTTAGTTCCTTTATATGGACCTGTTTGTAAAGGAAAATCATCTACTGCTTTAGCACACTGCATAGCACATCCTATCCAACAACCGTCATTTACCCCTTGAGTAAAAATTTCTTCCCATTTTTTAATTCCGATTAAAGGTACTTTTGGATGATCACCAAATTTATAATTCTTAACTGGTAATAAATCATAATCAGCCATAAGATCTACTAAATGAGCTGTTCCCACTTTTTTCATTTTAGACTGAGAATCGTCTAATTCTTTCATTTCTTTCTGGATCCTCTTACCTCTTTCAGAAATAGTAGCCAAATCCACTACATTATTTAAATTAGGTCCCACTTTAGGAATCTTAGCTACGATAGCTCTGATATGTTTATATCTTAGTAAAGTACCAAGTCCACCTCTACCTGCTTGTTTTAATCTTATTTTCTTACGTTTAACATCATAAAAACTGAAATTTAACATACCGATAACTGAATGTTCTGCAGCAGAACCAGAAGATACCACAGATACATTTAATTTATCCCTTTCATTATCAGAGAACATTTCATGTAATTCTTCACATAATAAATGAGAATCAATGTCTAATTCTTTAAATGGTTCAAATATTTCGATATTATGATTAACACCATCTATATAAACGATTACATCTTTCTCGGCTATTCCTTGTAATTCGATAGAATCAAAACCAGCAAATTTTAAATGAGGTCCGAAGTGACCACCTACATTTGAATCAGCAATTCTATCTGTTTGAGGAGATAAACCTACACAAATACTTTTCCCAGAACCAGAATACTGAGTGATACCACAAACTGGACCACCTGAAATCACTAATTCATTTTCAGGATCATTCCATTTAGTTTTGGGTGTCACTGCATCCCATAAAAAACGAAGTCCATAACCTTTACCACCCACAAATTTGTCTTTAACTGCAGGAGAAATAGGTCTAAATTCTATTTTTTTAGTTTGTACATTAACATAGAGATCCACATCTGTATATCCTTTTTCTAAAGGTTTCCACTTATAAGGAACACTAGTCAATATTTTTCTAGTTTCTTTGATTTTACGTAAGTCCATTGGTAGTTTTTGTTAATTATTTATACAAATGTAATTTTTATACACTTCATTTCAAACAGTATGAATGGAAAGTTTTAAATTTTCTTCATATTAAAATGCAGTTATAATAGTTTTAAACTATCATATAATAAACTTGCTCTATATTTCTTATAAATAGTCTATTAAATAATTTGAAAAATTTTTATCTTTGTATCGTTTTGAAAATAACCATTCTTGGTGTTTACTTAAAATATTAAACTGAAACGATTAATAATAACTTAAAATATAAATTCTTAATGAATAAAATGATAGAACTTCTTAAACAAGAAGTAAAACCCGCTTTAGGTTGTACTGAACCCATAGCAGTAGCTTTAGCCGTAGCTAAAAGTGTAGAAATATTAGGGGAACAACCCGGTAAAATCGAAGTAAAAATTAGTGGGAATATATTAAAAAATGGTATGGGTGTAGGAATACCTGGTACTCAGCAAACTGGATTATACATAGCATCTGCTTTAGGTGCTATATGTGGAAAATCCGAATATAAATTAGAAGTTCTTAAAGATGTTACTCCTTATAATGTAGTACAAGCTTTAAAAATGGTAGATGAAAAAAGGGTAACTATAGAAATAGCTCCTAATCCAGAAAAATTATATGTAGAAGCTACTGTTTTTTCTAGCTCTCATACTGCTACTGTAATAATAGCTGATAAGCACACTAATTTCGTAAAAATAGAACTTGATAGTAAAATCCTTTTAGATAATTATACTAATAAATCTTCTACAAGTAAGGACATCCCTAAAATTAAGAGTAATCTAGCTGCTGAAATTACTGTAAAAGAAATTTATCAATTTGCTACTTCTGTAGATTTTAAAGATATAGAATTTATATTAGACTGTGTCGATATGAATATGGCTCTGGTTAAAGAAGGTCTTAAAAAAGACTGTGGCCTTAGAGTAGGTAAAACTCTTATGAACAATAATAATAAATCTGTATATGGTGATGGCCTCATGAATTATGCTATGGGTATGACTGCAGCTGCTTCTGATGCCCGTATGGCTGGGTGTATGCTTCCTGCCATGTCTAACTCTGGTAGTGGTAACCAAGGCCTTGCAGCTACGGTACCTATTATAGTTATCGCTGAAAAAACTGGAGTAGATAAAGAAACTCTAGCTAGAGCACTTACTATTAGTCATCTAGTAGCTATTCATATAAAAGGACATCTAGGTCAGCTTTCAGCCCTTTGTGGTGCAGTGATAGCCTCTATAGGAGCTTCTTGCGGTATAGTATATATGAGAAATGGTGGTTATAACACTATGTGTAGTGCTATCAAAAATATGGCAGGTAGTATCATCGGTATGATTTGTGATGGAGCCAAAGTAGGTTGTTCATTAAAAGTCGCTGCCGGTGTATCTTCAGCTATGCAAGCTGCTATACTGGCATTAGACAATGTTTGTGTTTCTGGAAACGATGGTATAATAGAAGATGATATCGAAAAAACTTTACAAAATGTCGCTAAAATAGGTTCTGTTGGTATGCAATCTACTGATGAATTAATTTTGAATATAATGGTAAAAAAATAATCTTAATTCTATGAAAAAATTATCTAATTTAGGAATATTGATAGCAGTATGTTTTATATGTATTACCTCTATTTCTTCTTGTAAATCATCTATTGATGCTATTAGTGGCTCTACCTTAGTATGGCAGTCAGGCTCTAATAACTTTTTTAATCAAACTGAACCTAAAACTTTAGAAGGGAATTCTCATATTTTAATTACTGGTGAAGTAGAAAGTGATGAAACCATAGACCTGACAGATTTGCCACTTCGTTCTGTCACTATTATGGAAGCAAAAGTAGAAGGTAGTAGATTTCATGGCGATTTTATAGATTCTACTGGTTGGGTTAAAAAAAGATACAATAGGGATAACCCAGCTCAAATAGCTCCTAATGGTGCACCAGCTAGCACTATAAATGGAAGAGATTTTTATGGTGCTTTTAGATATGATGGTTATGCACTTTGCGATATCCTAAACTCTATTAAAATAGATAAAGTAAATAAAAATTCTTTCTATCCTCCTGTAGATTTATATGTCGAAATAAGCAATGATAAAGGAGATAAAGCACTTTTTTCTTGGGGAGAAATCTTCTATGCTGCATGTCCTTATAGTATTATAATAGCCAAAAGAGCCACTCGCCTTCCCACTGGGAAGACTGGTGAATTATGGCCTTACCCTACACAGACTAAAATAGTTTGCAAAAATGACCTCATAGCAGAAAGGAATATCCCTAATCCTTCTAAAATTACTATACGTTCTTTAAAAGGTAATTACATCGTAGTTAGAAATGATACTATTTTTAAACATTATCCTGGTTATATTAAAGTAGTCGATAATGATTATCAAGAATTAGGCAAAATAGGTGATATAGATAAAAGTATTCCTGTAGTATCTCATGCTGCCATATTTTATGGTAGAAGTATGGGATTCAAAGGTGAAAAAACTTTTACAGGTCCTATGCTAAGAGATATTCTTATTAAATATTTCAATAAATACGATCCTAAATTTGTTAGAGAAGGTATGTTTAGTATCTGTGGCATAGATGGTTATAGATGTGCTTTTTCTGTATCAGAGGTATTAAATAGAAATGACCAGAGAGAAATTCTTCTAATAAATGAATTTAAGAAACTTAATAGAAATAATTACAGAGCATATATCGCACCTGATCACTTCGCTGATAGAGCGATAAGAAGTGTATCAGAAATAAGACTTATTCCTTATGATATACCGGAAGATTAGTTTAATAAGAAATCCAAAAATCTTTATAATCATGAAATCTATAAATATTAATAAATACTTTTTACTCATTTTATTTGTTCCATTTTTATTTTCTTGTACTCAAAATAATGAACAAATAAAGATATTTCATGCAGGCAGCCTTTCAATGCCTTTTAAGACTATTGCTGATAGTTTTAAAGTGTCACATCCTAATGTAGATTTCATAATGGAAGCATCTGGCAGTATAGACTGTGCTAGAAAAATCACTGAATTAAAAAAAGAATGTGATATTATGGCATCTGCTGATTATACTGTAATAGATAAATTATTATTACCTAAGTACACTGATTCAAATATTGTATTTGCAGGTAATGAAATGTCTATCGTTTACACCAAGAATTCTCGATATCATGATGAAATTAATGATCAGAATTGGTTTAAAATTTTATTAAAACCAGATGTTTTTTACGGTAGATCAGATCCTAATAGTGATCCTTGTGGATATAGATCTATTTTAGTTATGAAACTGGCTCAGCAATATTATAATAATAAGAGTCCTTTCGATATAAATGAGTTTCTAGCTAAGGACCATCGTTTTATTCGTCCTAAAGAAGTAGATCTTATAGCTCTATTAGATTCAGGTGCATTGGATTATATTTTCTTATATAAATCTGTAGCTATTCAGCATGGGTTACCTTATTTAGAATTACCAGATGAGATTAATCTTTCAAATAAAGAATTTGCTAATCATTATGCATCAGTATCTGTAAAAGTAAGAGGATCCAGCCCTAAAGATAGTATAATTATAAAGGGTACTCCTATGACTTACAGTTTATGCATATTAAAAAATGCACCCAATAAAAAATTAGCTAATGAATTTGTGAATTTCATATTAGATAAAAATCATGGTATGAAAATTCTTAAGGAAATGGGACAAACTCCTATCTATAAATAAGAATCTATAGCTTTTTACTACTATTTTATCCACCTATAGTATAAAACTCATCTTCTGTATTAGCTACACCATGATGAGGTTTATTTTTTATAGCCTCTTGGAAAGCTTTTTCATATCCTAGTTTACGAATATCATAAGATATATTTGAGAACAAACAAGGCTTTAATAATCCAGTAGAAGTTAATCGCAAGCGATCACAGTTTGGACAGTCTCCTCCTCGACCACCCTCGACTACAGAGAAACTACCATCCTTTAAGTTCATATAATGTATGAAACGAAGATCTAAATCATTGTCATCAGCAAATTTTTGCATCTGTACTCTATGCTGTTGATTTTTCTCAGTCTTTTTCTTAGAAACATTTGTATGGTCATCAGGTAAAGAACAAAGGTTATTATCAGCAGGCTCATTCATCAAAACACAATTTAATTTAATGGGCGTCAGACCGACTTTCTTAGCCTCGGCTATTCCTCTAAAAACTTTTTCGATATCTCCGATTCTTGTAAGCTTTCTATATTTATCTGGATCTAGAGTATCCAACGAAATATTCACTCTATTTAGTCCTGCTTGTTTTAATTCCAGTGCCATACTTTCCAAAAGCTGAGCATTAGTAGTCATAGCTAAATCATGAATACCCTCTATGGATGAAAGCATAGACACTAAAGTCGTAATATTCTTTCTAACAGTAGGTTCACCTCCCGTAAGTCTAACTTTATGAATACCATGAGCGACAGCATATTTTACAAAACCACATATTTCATCGAAGTTAAGAATTTGAGAATGATGAATTAAAGGAACACCTTCAGCAGGCATACAATATACACAACGAAGATTACATCTATCTGTAACCGAAATTCTTAGATAACTAATTTCTCTACCGAAATTATCTTTCATTATACTTTTATTTCTTTATAATAATATTACTTGAACTTGATCATTTTCTTTATACTCTTTCACACCGATAGGAATTCTGGCAAATCCATCTGCTTTAGGAATAGCACTAATATGAGCCGAGCCATGATATTCTATAGGTATAACTCTCCCATCTGCAGTCAACACTATAGGAATATGAGCTAATCTTTTAGCATTTCTTCTATGATAATCTCTAGCAAGAGCAAAATCATAAGTTTTATCCTCATAACCCAAACCATTAAGAACTGATAATAAAGCTTTTACGAAGAGATTTGTTTGAACATAAGTCGAAACAGGATTACCTGGAAGTCCTATTAAATATTTACGTTCATTGACTTTCCGTACTGCAAATGTCGTAGGTTTTCCAGGCTGAACAGCTACTCTATCAAATAATATTTCAAACCCTAATTTTTTCATAACAATAGGCACATAATCGAAATCACCTTCCGAAACACCACCTGAAATCAGAACCAATTTATTTTCAGAAACAGCTTTTTTTAAGAGTTTTTTAGTCTTTTCCATATCATCCACTGCAATACCGTAATAAGTAGGTTCCGCAGAAAATTGTTTTAACAGCGCCATGATTTGCCAAGAATTTGCATTAAAGATTTTGCCTATTGGCAATACTATTTGATTTGCTGATTTTTCATTAGGTATATTTTTAATAGATGACTGCTCCTTATCTGTAAAAGGTTCACAAATTTCATCTCCTGTCGAAATGACTGCCACTTTCACCTTTCTGTTCACTCTTATTTCTCTATATCCACAGCTCGCCATAGTCGCTACATCCTGGGTTCTAAGTCGTTTAAACTTTTTAATCACTATATCACCCTTCTGCAAATCTTCACCTTTTTTACTGTAATTTTCTTTCTTACGCAGATTTTCTATATTAGTACAGTCTGACGACAATATCATATATTTTTCGCCCTTAATTTCTATTTCCTCACATTCTTCTACCATCACTATTACTTCTGCGCCTGTCGGCAATGAAGCTCCTGTCATAATTTTAGAGCACACTCCCATTATCACTTCTTTTTCACCAAGTTTTCCAGCTGGGATAATTTCTTGGATCTTAAGATATTTCCCTTTATCTATATCTTCCCTTTTACAAGCATACCCATCCATAGCAGCTCTATTAAATGGTGGAATTTCAGAATACGAAACTATATCCATAGCTAATATTCTATTAACACTATCTTCTATAGGGATTATTTCTGTATAATTATCTGAAGTCTCAGTAAATTCAGGAATGGTATTATCTACAAGAATCTGTAATGCGTCCTTAAAATCTATCATATTATAAGCTTTATTAAACAAAGGTAGTAAATTCATCAGAAAAATTTAACTTTGTATATAAATTACATTTTCTCAAATGAAAAATAGAAACCGCACTTCCAGATTGATTTTCTTGTTTTTATCAGGTATTGCTTTGCTTTTTATCATATCACCTATTATTAGTTTGTATTTTTCTAGTAGTCTTGATAAGATATTTGAAAGTGCTGCTGATCCAGAAGTTAGCCAAAGTATCATAACTAGTTTAGTTATAGCTGCGGCTACTACTTTGATCTTTGCAGTATTTGCTATTCCACTAGCCTATTTACTTGCAAGACATGATTTTAAAGGCAAAAATCTTTTACTTGGTTTTATAGATCTTCCTATAGTTTTACCTCACTCAGCTGCAGGTATAGCAGTATTGGGTCTTATAACTAGAGATAGTTTATTAGGAAGACTCGCAGATTCAATAGGTTTAAATTTGATAGGATCTCCTTTTGCCATAGGATTAGCCATGGCTTTCGTATCATTACCTTTCTTAATTAATTCAGCCAAAGATGGTTTCGAAGCAGTACCTAAAAGATTAGAACAATCTGCTGCTACATTAGGAGCATCCCCTTTTCAGTCTTTTAAAACTATCGCTCTTCCCCTAGCTAAACCATCTATTATTTCAGGTTTAGTATTAATGTTTGCTCGCGGTATGTCAGAATTCGGTGCAGTAATAATAGTAGCATATCACCCTATGACAGCACCAGTTCTTATTTTCGATAGATTTAATTCATTCGGGTTAAGTTATGCTCGTCCTATATCTATAATTTTCGTTAGCGTTTGCGTTCTTGTCTTTATTCTATTGAGACTATTAGGCCAAAAAAAAACTAGTAGAAAAAATTGACGTCAGTCATAATAAATACCAAAAAATTTAACCAAGATTCATTAATATGCTAGAATGCAAAAACATATATTATCACGTAGATAAATTTATTTTAGAAGACTTCTCTATGAAAGTCGAAAATAGTCAGTACGTGGGATTACTAGGTCCTTCAGGCTCAGGGAAAAGTGTAATTTTAGAAATAATAGCAGGATTACGCCATCAAGATTCAGGACAAATATTTTTAGGTAAAGACGATTTAATAGATGTATCTGCCTTACCTCCACAGAAAAGAAACTGCGGGTACCTCTTCCAAGATTATGCTTTATTTCCACACAAGAATGTATTTGAGAACATATCTTATCCATTAAGATATGTAAAAACTCCTTTAGAACCATTATCTGAAAGTGACAAAAAAGAATTAGTATATAATATATCGAAAAGCTTTAATATAACCGACTTATTACATAGAATGCCAGAAAATCTTTCAGGGGGAGAAAAACAGCGAGTCGCTCTAGCTAGAACACTTATCACTAAACCTGATGTTTTACTTTTAGACGAACCTCTTTCCGCTTTAGATGCACCTCTGAGAAAAGCTTCCTTAGAACTTTTCTCTTCACTCGCACATGACGGACTCTCTATTGTTCATGTCACACACGATATAGAAGAAATCAACTCTGTATCAGACTACATCATTCAAATGACCGACAGGTAATAAAAAAGCCACGCTTTCACCCAAGTGACGCGTAGCTTCTATAATTATCAATTGATTAAAATCAACCACAATGGAAATATTTGTTTACTACTTCTAGTATAGCTTTTTCTCCTTTCTTAGTGACATCTTCTCTAAGTGATTGATCTTTAAAATTTTCTAACATTCTAGCTTGTGATTCTAACATATCTGAATCGAATACGCCTTTGGCTGTATAAATATCTTTTTTAGCTCTTAATGCTTGAGCTGATTTATAACAACTATCTGGTAATGAAGCTAAAGTAGATAATTTAGATGAATTTTCAGCTTTATGAATATTAACATCTACATAATTCTTGGCAGCTACTTCTAAAGCATCATCCATTTCGAAACCATGACGAGCAGCGACAGTAACAGCAGCCATCATTAAATAAATATCAGCTGAACCATCTCCGTTTCTTATTTCTATAGTTTGTTTCTGTGATGAAGTAAGTCTTAATGGTTTTTCATTAGGATTAACCATCGCAGACATATCTTTATTAGCGTTCCATCCTAAAGGAACTCTGATTAATGCTGAACGGTTTCTATCACCCCAGCAAATATTTGTAGGAGCTTCCTGATGAGGAACTAATCTGAAATACGATGTAGGATTCATATTACTAAATGCTGTAAATGCATCAGCTGTATCTACTAATCCTGCAATAACTCTCTTAGCAATATCCGATAATTTACCATTCTTAAGCATCATATTTTTACCGCCTTTGGTAACTTTCATATGAACATGTAGGCCTGAACCAGCATTTCCAGAAATAATCTTAGGAGCAAAAGTAACATTAAGACCTCTCATAAATCCTAAATTTCTAATAACCCATTTAGCTAACATTAGTTGATCCGCAGCATCTTCTACCAATGTAGGTAAAAATTCGATTTCATTCTGTTCGTAAAGTTTATCATTTAAAATGAAATTACCCACTTCAGAATGACCATATTTCATAAGACCACCAGTTTGAGCTATGTAAGTCATGCATTCACAACGGAATTTATTAAACTTAGCATATGGTTCACTTTCATGATAACCATGTTGTTTTTCAGCTTCATATAATGGAACATTGTCAGCTATTACATAATATTCTAATTCACCCATTGTGCAAAATTCCATACTAGTAGTTTTTCTAAACTCTTCAGCAGCTTTATGTAATGTATGCTGAGGAGATGAAGCTAATGGATTAGAATCTTTGTCAAAGAAAGCACATAAGAAAGAAACAGAAGGTTCTTCTGTAAAAGGATCTAAAAATGCTGTTTTTATTCTAGGGATTACATAAATATCACTATTAGAAGAATCTATGAAAGTAAATAAAGATGAACCGTCTACTCTTTCTCCATAGATTAAGATTTCTTCTAAATATGCTCTATTATTAATAAAGAAATTTAGTGTCTTTAATCTACCATCAGAAGAAGGATACATAAAATTTACATGTCTAATTTCATTTTCTTCAATATATTTAATGATATCCTCACGGGTAAAATCAGTAGCTTCTTCACCTAAATATTCTACAATAGGATTTCCGCTTAATGCTATTTGTTTATTCATGGTATTTATTTTATTATATTAATATTGTGTCTATTATATTCTATTATTCAAATTTCTATTATTCAATGTTTAATTAATTTCTGATATAAAATTATATTAAATATCTAATTTTCAAATTGGATGCCAAATATATGAAATATAAACCGCATTCTAAAATTATGCTTTTTTAATAAAAAATGAGTTATATTTGTGACCTTAAAAAAACACTTAAAAACATTTACAAAATAAAAATAATGTCTAAAATAAACAATAGTAAATTTATCAAGGGTATAATAACTTTCGCTATATTTCTTATAGTATGGCTTTTACCTTCGACAATTTTCGGAATTCCAGATTTAACAATGACTGAACAACGTGTCATTGCTATTTTCGTTTTAGCCGCCCTGCTTTGGATTCTTGAAATCTTCCCAGCTTGGGTAACATCAGTATTAATTATAGTAATGTTAGTTCTAACTACCTCAGATAGTGCCTTTTGGTTCTTGAAACAAAATTCTGACGTTACAGCTTTAGGAACATTGGTTTCTTATAAATCATATGTAAGAACATTCGCCGATCCTATCATTATGCTATTCTTAGGTGGTTTTGTATTAGCTATAGCTACTACGAAAACAGGAATAGATGTTCAATTAGCTAAGGTAATGTTAAAACCTTTCGGTAATAAATTTAATAATGTATTACTTGGATTTATTTTAGTAACTGCTATGTTTTCAATGTTCATCAGTAACACAGCTACAGCTGCTATGATGTTAGCTTTCATGGCTCCAGTATTAAAAGCTTTACCAGAAGAAGGAAAAGGCAAATTAGGATTAGTCATGGCTATTCCTATCGGTGCTAATATCGGTGGTATAGGAACTCCTATCGGAACTCCTCCTAATGCTATAGCTCTTCAATCTTTAAATGAACTACCTAATATCAATATAGGATTTGGAGATTGGGTAATTCATATGTTACCTATAGCTTTAATATTATTATTTATTTCATGGCTATTATTACGTCGTTTATTCCCTTCTAATAAAAAAACGATAGAATTAGATATAAAAAGTACTAACAAAAATGAAGTTCCTAGAAGAGATAAATTAATAGTATCTATTACTTTCGGTGTTACTATTATCTTATGGATGCTTGATAAAGTAATTGGTGTTAATTCTAATGTTATTGCTTTAATTCCTATAGCAGTCTTCTGTTTAACTGGAATTATAGGTAAAAAAGAATTAAAAGAAATTAACTGGAGTGTACTTTGGATGGTAGCAGGTGGTATCGCTTTAGGTGTAGGGTTAAATGAAACGCATCTAGCTGCTGACCTTATTAATGCTATTCCTTTCAATACTTGGTCTGTACCATTAATAATTCTTGGTTCTTGTCTAATTTGTTGGACACTTTCTACTTTCATTTCAAATACAGCTACAGCAGCTTTATTAGTACCTATATTATGTGCTGTAGGAGTAGGCATGGAAGATTCACTTGCTTCTATCGGTGGCGTAACTACCTTACTAGTATGTGTTGCTATTTCAGCATCTGTAGCTATGGTATTACCTATCAGTACACCTCCAAATGCATTAGCTCACTCCACTGGACTTATCCAACAGAAAGATATGGAAAAAGTAGGTCTAATAATGGGAACCCTTGGTTTAATTATAGGTATAGGAATGACTATTGGATATAATCTATTAGGGATAGGTCTATAAATTAGAATAAGTTATAGTAGATTTTTATTAGAATTATTCTAAATTAGCATACTTCTATGTAACATTAAACTACTATAGATATAAAAAATAGCATTAAAATGAAAAATATTAAAACATTTCTTTTAGTCTTAGCTATAGCTTTAATAACAGTACCTGCTACTGCGAAAGTTAGATTAGGACAAACAAAAGATTCTACTACTTATGATTTTTACGGTTTTATTCGTAATTATTTCGCTACAGATAGCAGACAAAATAAGATGGCAGGTGAAGAACAGTTTTATCTTTATCCATTAGATGAATATCTAGATGATAATGGTAATGATATAAATGCTGCAGCTAGAATTAGGTTATTAGCTATTACTACTCGTTTAGGCTTAGACATTACAGCTAATGAACTTTGGGGTGCTATTCCTAAAGCTAAAATAGAGGCTGATTTTAATGGGTTTAGTGGATATCCCTTATTATGCAGACTTAGACAAGCATATATAGAATTAGACTGGGGTAAACAAGATATCTTAATTGGAAAAACATGGCATCCTATAACAAGTAGCGTCATGCCAGATGTATTTTCATTGGCGTCAGGATCTCCTTTTAACCCATTTAGCCGTACTCAAATGGTTAAATACACTTACAAAAAAAATAATTTAAGATTTATCGGTGCTGCTCTTTTCCAGTCTCAATATCTTTCAGTAGGTCCAGACGGAGCAAGTAGCGATTATGATCGAAATTCTTTAAGTCCTGAACTATATTTATCAGCTGATTATAAATCAAATAATTTTTTCTTCGGTGGTGGTATAGATTTATTAAGATTAAAACCTAGATTATTTTATACAAATAATACTGCTACTTTTAAAACTAATGATTATATAAACTCTTTTTCAGGTCTTGTTTATGCAGAATACAAACAAGGATTATTTACAGCCAAAGCTAAAAGTATATACGCTGAAAATACTGCTCAGTTATTTATGGTAAGTGGCTTTGCTATGAAAGAACAAGATAGTGTTGGAAATGCTTCTTACCTTCCTATGAGAAGCCAAAGTACTTGGTTAACTGCTTCTTATGGTAAAGAAACTAAAATAGCAGCTTTTTTAGGTTACATGAAAAATTTTGGAACTACTGAAAATTGTACTGAAGTATATATGAGAGGGCCGACTAATATGGATAAAATGTTTAGACTATCTGCTAATGTAATGCATACATATCAAAACCTAGTATTAGGCTTAGAATTAGAAAACACATCTGTCTGGTATGGCAATACTATAAATTTTGATTCAACTGTAACTGATACTCATATCGTTAGTAATCTTAGATGTTGTATAATGGTAAAATATTTATTCTAATATATAGAATTATATTATTAGAAAATTTTTATAAAAATAGATTTACAAATTAAATTATTTATCTTAATGATATATTAGATATTAATATATTTATTTATAATATTAATGGATACCATAAATTTAAAAAAGAATCTTAGAAAAGACATTTCTCATAGGAAGAACACAATACCTTTCGATAAGAAATGCCTTTTTTCTAATACTATTCTTAATAAATTAGAGCAGCTTGATAACTTTTCATCTGCTCATACTATTCTTATATATCATGCTTTACCGGATGAAGTTCAAACAGTGGATTTTCTTAATAAATGGTATATAAACAAGAGAATAGTTTTACCTTTAGTTAAGCCTAATTTTCAGCTTATATTAAAAGAGTATAATCCTAAGAATATTCAAGTAGGTTATAAAAACATTCCAGAACCTACCTCTGATGCTACTACTATAAACGCTGAAGATATAGATTTAGCGGTTATTCCAGGTGTAGGATTTGATAGCAAATGTAATCGCATGGGAAGAGGAAAAGGGTTTTATGATAGACTTATCCCTAGACTTAATTGTCCTCTAATAGGCCTAGCTTATGATCTCCAAATAGTAGATGATATACCTGTCGATAAGTTTGATAAAAAAATGGATAAGGTATTAACTGAAAAAAGAGAGTTTATAAAAAAAGTATTAAAGAAAAAATGAATGAAGTATAAACACATAATTTTCGATATTGATGGCACACTGTTAGATTCTAGTAAAGCTGCAAGTAGTTCTTTGCAAAAAACTGTTAAAGATTTAATGGGTCTTGATATGTCTGATGAAAAAGCATATTCTTATTTTGGGCTACCCACTATACAGACTGTAAAAAATTTAAAATATCCTGACATTCAGAATTTCTTAGATGTTTGGGAAAACAATTTTCAGGCTTTATGGAATTTTATTCGTCCTTTCAATGGAGTATTCCAATTACTTAATGAGGTTAAAAAAGCTGGCTTAGGTACTGGAATAGTCACTTCTAGGAATAGAATGGAGATTATTTTAGATCCATTTATAAAACAAATGTTACCTTATATCGATCATGTCGTTACTTCTGAAGATACGGTTAAACATAAACCAGATCCTGATCCACTTTTAGAATATTGCCGTAAGGCTAATGCTTCTCCTAATGATTGTTTATTTGTAGGAGATACTGACTGTGATAGTAAATCAAGCCATGCAGCAAATATAGATTTCGTCCTTGCCTGTTGGCAATCTTATCATTCAAACAGCCATGAATCTGCCTTCGATAATGTATTATTTCGTCCTAAAAATATACTAGATTTACTACCTATTTTAGGACTTGGAGAACTTACACATGTTAACAACGGAGAAATAAATATGATAGATGTCTCCGCTAAAGTAAATTCTCTTAGAACAGCTTACGCTCATGGAGAAATTCACATGGATAGATATACCATTAAGCTTATTAAAGAGGATAAGATGAAAAAAGGTAGCGTACTTACAGTAGCCGAAATAGCAGGAATACAAGCCGCTAAAAACACTTCAAGCCTAATACCTCTTTCTCATAATATTCCACTTAGCAAAATAGAAGTTAAAGCTTCATTAAAAGAAGATTTCGTGAAAGTAGAAACTATGTCTAGATGTATAGGACAAACGGGTGTAGAAATGGAAGCCTTAACTGCAGCCTCAATAGCTTTACTTACTATATATGACATGTGTAAAGCCGTCGACAAAAGTATGGTTATTAGTAATATCACACTTCTAAACAAAACAAAAGATAGAATCGATTAATTATGAAAATATTATCAGTAAATATCTCTAAAGAAAAAGGAACTCCTAAATATCCTGTTTCTTCTATTACACTAGATACCAAAGGTATAATTCATGATGCTCATCGTGGTCAAGATCATAAACACATATCTTTATTAAATATTGAGTTTTATCCACCTTTCACTTCTGAAAAGCAATTTGCCATATTAGACTGTAAAGATTCAGAGAAAAGTGTAAAAATAAATAAGCTAATTTATTCTGAAAATGGCAAGCCAAATTACGGTATTTATGCAGAGAATCTTACTGTAAAAAGTAGTCCATCTGATAATTTCAGATATCTTAAACAATGTAATATAGGTGATAGATTTGTATGTGGTGAATTGGTTATGGAAGTTAGTCAGATAGGTAAGCATTGTGAAATGGAAAAGTGTCAGCTATATAAAGTAGTAGGCACTTGTGAAATGCCTAAGGAAGGTATTTTTACTAGAGTTCTTCATGGTGGTACTTTAAAAGCAGGAGATGAATTGAAATATATTCCTAAGGTTTGGAAGACTGCCGTTATTACTCTAAGTACCAGAGCTTATAATGGAATATACGAAGATTTGAGTGGCCCTTTATTGTCCGACAGGATAAAAAACTTTTGTCAGAAAAATCATTGGCCGACTAAGCCATATTATAAAATATTATCTGATGATTCTAAAAGTTTGAAAGCTGAAGTCAAGAAGCTTATTGACGAAAATTATGACTTTATTTTCACGACTGGTGGTACAGGTATAGGTCCTTCAGATATTACTGTAGATACTCTTCGTCCGTTATTAGATAAAGAAATTCCTAGTATTATGGATTTTATTAAAATGAAATATGGTGCTAAAAATCCTAATGCTCTTATTTCTACTAGTATAGCAGGAATAGCATCAAATTCTATTATATTTTGTGTACCCGGTTCTGTAAAAGCAGTAAAAGAATATATAGATGAAATAGAAAAAGTCATAGGACATATGTATAAAATGCATATCGGTTTATCCCATTAGAAATACCATATTACGATTTCCTTCTTAAACGATTCCAGTCAAAATAATATATTAGTTTTAACATTATATTATTTGACTTGCAGCCATCAAATATAGCATTAACATCTTTTAAATATGATCTATCTTCAAAATAAATCGTATCTGGATTTATATTATTTTTCCAAATGAAATCTAATTCAGAACCAGGAGCAAACCTCCATGTATAAATAAAATCTAGATAGAATGAATTATATATTATTCCTGAAATAGGTTCAATATCTGAAGGAGAAAGAGTCCCATTATCATTTAATATATGCAAATCTTTATTTTTCACTTTAGATACATAATGTCTAGCTCCTAATGAAATATTCATTTCTTTATTAAACGCATATACCATATTCAATTTGGTTTCATATATTCTACGATTTCTATGAGACATTAATACTGTATCTGAAGAAGAAAAAGCCTCAGCACTATTTTTACTATAATATCCTACATCATCTGTGTAATCATCTATTCCAGCTCCTACTCTTAATAGACATTTACGAGAAAGACGAAATCCAGGATTTATCCATAATCTATATCTAGTCATATTAAATGGTTCTTCACACTGGGCATAATTAGCTGAAATATCATAAAAGAAAGTTTTAGAATAATTAGTACTCATAGAAGTACTTAACCAAAGACTATTTCTTTTTTCTAAATATCGACCTTCTTTTCGTGGTTCATAAAAGTTATGCTGTAAAGGAGTATAACTAACCCCAACATTTAATGAGGTAATATTTATAAGAGTAATATTAGCGCTACCCCCATAAGAATTCGATTCAAATTTACCTGTAGTATATCTATGAGATAAATCGGCCCATATACCTGTATAAAAAGATCTATACCAGTCAGTAGGTTTATATCCTCGATAACTAACACTTGCAGATTCGGAAATCCTATTTCTTTCTTTCTGTATTCCCATATCATTGATATCTATCTTATTATCTTTTAAAGAATGAGATAACTGCCACCTGAATCTACCATTACCTTTCCCTACCCCGAAATCATATTTATAACCGGAATTTTTATTTGTGAAAAAACTTCCAACTCCTTTACCGCTTATATAATATTTATTATTTTTATCATTAAAATGGAATTGCAAAGCCAGAATATCAGCATCATAATATTCAGCTTTTCTATAAGTAGATGCATTAATCAAAGTAATATATGAATTATTAGCTAGACTTTGGTCCAATACTAACATATTATAATTAGTCAAAGGATCTGTTAAAACATTATGAATCTCACCTGTTTCTGCATCTTTATATTTAGCAAATGTTTGAGCAGTTAAAGCATTCATAACTCCTATGCCTAGACCTCCATTTGTTCTACCTTTAAATTTGAAAGCATTAATCATACGAGATTCTGATGGATTATCTAAAATCTCATCACCTGTAGATACCTTATCATCTAAATTATTTAAGAAATGAGGAGTACCTCCTATTCTACGACTATATAATAAACCACCTTTAGAAAATAATCCCATACCCTTTAAAAAGAAAGGACGTTTTTCACTATAAGTAACTTCAAAAGGGGACAAATTATAAACAGTATTGTCGGAAGACACTTGTCCAAAATCAGGTATAAGCGTAGCATCTAATGTGAAAGATCTATTAATACCCCATTGAAGATCCATGCCAGCGCTATAACCTTGATGCCAAATACCTCCATTTTCTTCAGTATGATCGACAAAAGCAGAAATATATGGTGATAAGGAAAGTAAAACCGGTGGTTTTATTTGTTTAATACCCCTAGAAGTACCCCATTGTGCTACATAATTAGATTTTGAGGGATGCCTTTCATTCCAATATGATTCTTGTCTCTCAGCCATCCTATATCTTCTTATGTTAAATCCCCAAATTTGTTCTTTATTATTTGAAAATCTAATAGCAGAATATGGAATTTTCATTTCAAGAGTCCATTTACCATTTTCGCTACTAGTAGCAGAATACCATACAGCATCCCATTTTCTATCTCCTCCACTAGAAGAATATTTGGTATCTACTTGTTGTCCAGAAGATGTAACACCAAATTCATATCCGTTTATCCTATCTTGGTATGTATCTAATAGTAATCCGAAAAAATCGGAATTTCCTATATCGTCTCTTTTAGTGAAATCCTTATAAAATTCTGAAGGATCTTCAGTTAGTTCTGCAGCACAATAAATAGCTTCTTGATCATAGTATAACCATACTTTAGTAGGATGTTTTTTATCTACTTTACCCGGATTAGGGGAATATTCTACTAATTTATGTATTTGTGGACGTTTCTTCCATATATTTTCATCTAACTTACCATCAATAGTTATCTTTTCAGTGGTTTGTCTAAAACCTACTACTTTAACATTTGAATGTGAAACAGAATCTCTAGTAGAAAGAAAATCAAAAGTTTTATTATTAGTGGCCTTTACTCCTAAGGGAAATATCAGAAATATCAATAAAAAAAATAGTGGGGAAGGGGTTTTATGAGTCATATAGCTTTATAAATCTTGATTTTTAAAATTTTGATAAATATAGGGATATTAAATAGTAATTCAAGCCTTATAATAATAAAAATCTTATAAACTACTAAATCTAATTTTAATGCCTTTAATCTCTTTATTTATATAGTATGATTCTAATCCTATAATTCTAAAATCAAAACGCTAATAAAATTATTCATTTATCCAAATATTTATTAGCATTTTTTAATATCATTCATTATACTTAAATATATTTCTACATTAAACTAAAATAATTGATATTTAATGTTGTTTATAGATTTTGATTTATTATCTTTGAACTAGAAAATTAACAATAACTAATGATTTCTTATTATTACATATTAAACATTAATCATAAACCAGGCCGTGGTTTATATTCTTGTCTTATGTATTGATTTCATTTTTTCTTTTAAACACATCTTATTCTAAGTGTGTTTTTTTTCGTCATAATTATATCGTATCGTATTAAAATTTTATTTGGTTATTTTATATTTATCATAAAAAATAAATTTAACCTTTCAGTAGATTATATTAAAATTAATTTATAAAATCACTATTAATATTTAAAATAATTATAGTTTTTAATATATTATTTTTATATCCTCTTCTCGATTAACTAGAAACATATAAACTATACATAATCCGATTTCCCCAAATCTGCTAGCCTTAATAAATTTCACCTAACCAACCAAACCTTATGAAAATTACCAAAGTATTTTTAATCTTAACCTTAGGTCTTACTATGACTATAGGTTCTGGTTGTTCTTCTAAAGCTCAAGTAATTAAACCAGTCCCTAAGAAATTTCATCTTGACAAGTTTTACAAAAAGTACATGAACGTTAATGGTATTACAGTTATCAGTTCTGAAAAAGTACCTGATTCTGCATTCGTTGCTGTATATAATACACTATATGCAGAGACTATTCATCTTCCACGAAAAGTAAAACAATCTTTAATTTCTCATGGAGTGAGAGTAGCGATCATGGCCAGATATGAAGGAACTACCGATATTCCTGAACATAAATTTCTAGCTAATGATACGACTATTAATTGGGATGTTAGAGCTAGAGGGTTAGGTGGTACCTTAGAATTACCTTTTTCTACTTGTGCTGAAGAAAATGTTTTAGCTTATCAAATAGATAAATACCATGCTGAAGATATACTAATTCATGAATTTGCTCATACTATTCATAATGTAGGCATTGCTCCTACTTGTCCTTATTTTAATGAAGAATTGCAGGATGCACTTAATCAAGCTAAAAAAGAAGGCCTTTGGGATAATACATATGCACAAACTAATATAGAAGAATATTTAGCTGAAGGTGTACAAGATTGGTTTAATGCTAATGCAGAAGTTCCTTCTCCAGATGGAAAACATAATCAGGTAAATACTCGAGAAGAACTTAAAAAATATGATTATAGACTTTATAAGATATTAGAAAGATTCTTTCCAAAAACTAAAGGACCTATAAGCAAACATAAAATAGTAAATATTTATCATCCTAATAAATAAAAAATTATTACCCATGAAAAAACATTATCTATTATTTATTCTCCTAACTATATTTTCAGTAGTAGGATGTTCAAAAAAAGGGGAAACACAAGAAAATATTGATCCTAATACTCCCGATTATCCTCAAAATTATAAAGGCTATTCAGATATAAAACATAAAGATTTTACTTTCAGAGTCAATAATGATATTTTATTACAGTATGATGCTGATTATTCAATAAATAATCTTAAAAAACAAATAGATACTATTTACACTTTAATAAAAGATTCTTACATACAAAAAATATGCAAACATCCTATATGGGTAGAAATAAACACACGTCCTGGTGGAGGCGGATGGTATCATATATCTAAACAATGGTTAGTAGACAATGGTAGGAATCCTGACAAAGCCAAATGCGTAGAAATAGCTAATTATAGGAATTTTATTGCATGGCATGAACAAAATCAACCATTTGAATTATTCCATGAACTAATTCATTTATATCATGATCAAGTATTAGGGTTAGATTACCCTCCTATTATAGATGCTTATAATCATGCTAAAAATAATAAAATGTACAGAGATGTCTCTTATCATCTTAAAGATGATATATATATCACTAAAGATGTAGCATACGCCATGACTAATCATCATGAATATTTGACAGAAACATCTGAAGCTTTTTTCGGAGGTAATGATTATTTTCCTTTCAATAAAGCTCAGTTAAAAGATTATGATCCTCAAATGTTTCAGGTATTAGAAGATATTTGGGTAAAATAGTAAAAAAATAAATTCTATTCTTTATATATAATTAACAAAATCGATATGAAAAAACATTATCTATTATTTATTCTCCTAACTATATTCTCAGTGGTAGGATGTTCAAATAAAGGGGAAACACAAGAAAATATTGATCCTAATACTCCTGATTATCCTCAAAATTATATAGGGTTTTCTGACATAAAATATAAAGACTTTACTTTCAGAGTCAATAATATTATTTTCAATGAAAGTGATGCAAACTCCTCTATTGAATTTCTAAAAGCTAAAATAGATACTATATATACATTAATCGATATTTCATACATAAAAAAAATATGTAAGAATCCGATATGGGTAGAAAAAAATATCAATAATGGAGGTGCTTGGTATAACCCTTCTTATGATTGGTTAAAAGAAAATAATATGATTACAGCCAAAGCCAAATGTGTAGAGATAACTAATTATAAACATTTCGTGGCTTGGATGAAATTAAATCAACCTTATTCATTATTTCATGAATTATGCCATTTATATCATGATCAAGTATTAGGGTTTGACTACCCCCTTATTATAGAAGCTTATAATCATGCTAATGACTCTGGGATGTATAGAAATATTTCTTACTTCTCTGGTAATGGAATATACATTAAAAAAGATAAAGCTTATGCTTTGACTAACCATAAAGAATATTTCACAGAAACATGTGAAGCTTTTTTTGGGTTCAATGATTATTACCCTCACAATAATGCTCAGTTAAAAGATTATGACCCTCAAATGTATCAAATATTAAAAAATATTTGGGGCAAATAATAACTAAAATAAATAAATTCTATTATTTAATAAATTAACAAAATCGATATGAAAAAAATTCTATCTATTATCTTAACTCTCATGTTAACTATGTGCTATACATACGCACAAGACATGCAAGTTAAAGGAAAAATCACTTCATCCGATGACGGTTCTCCTATGATAGGAGTATCTGTCTTGGATCAGTTTTCTGGGAATTATGCTGTATCCGATGATAATGGTAATTATTCCATTACTGTACAGAATAAATCTCAAAAATTACTATTTCAATTTCTAGGTTATAGAGATAATGAAGTAGAAATTAATTCAAGGAAAACAATAAATGTAACATTATTTTTAGATGTCATGTCAATAGATGGTACTATGGTAATCGCCTATGGACAAGGTAAAAAATCATCATTTACTGGATCAGCTACCATTGTTAAAAAGGAAGATATCCAAAAAATAGCTAGTTCTAATGTAACTAGTGCACTTCAAGGTTTGAGTGCTGGTGTCCAAGTTATTAATAGTAGTGGAGAACCGGGTGCTAATGCTACCGTTCTTATTAGAGGTATTGGTTCTATGAATGCTTCTAGTTCACCATTATACGTAGTAGATGGAGTGCCTTATTATGGTTCTATTTCTTCTATGTCTACTAATGATATAAATTCTATCACAGTACTTAAAGATGCTTCTGCTACTGCTCTTTATGGTTCTAGAGCCGCCAATGGTGTAATCGTAATTACTACTAAAAAAGGTCAATCAGAAGAAGGACAAATTAATTTTAAAGTAAATATATCTTTTCCTAAATTAGCAACTTCATTACCTAGAAAATTAACACCTCAGGAATATACTGAAACCACTTGGTCTTCTCAATATCAAGGGTTTTTAGAACAAGGTAATACTGATGAAAATGCTAGAAATTTAGCTTGCTCTACAGTAACACAAATTTTAGGAATTAACCCATGGGATTCTGATACGCCTGTAGGGATTAATGGAAAAATTAACCCAGGTACACAGCTTTTATTTCAAGGTGATTGGATTGATGAATCTCTAAATTCTAGTCCAAGACAAGAATATACTCTTGATTTTAATGGCAAAAAAGGTAAAACTGATTATTATATTTCAGGTAACTATGTGAAAGATAATGGTTTATTTACTACATCTTCTTTCGAAAGATATTCAGCTCGTGTAAATGTAAATTCTCAAATAAAAAAATGGTTAAAAGTAGGAACTAATACTACTTTTGCACATTGTATTTCTATAAATAATTCTGGCGCTAGTAATATTAGATTCTTAAGAGTAGTTCCATCTATTTATCCTATTTATCAGTATGATAAGACTTCTAATCAATATAAGACAGATGCTAATGGTGAAAAATTATATGATTATGGTATTGGTACTCGTAAAGAATGGGGAGGATGGAATCCATTAGCAGATGCTGAATATAATAAAGCTATTAGTAATACTGATAATTTCAGTACAAGAGATTATATAGAACTAACATTATTACCAAAATTAAAATTCACTTCAAATATCAGCATAGATTATAATTTTGCAAAATATGACAGTTATACTAGTGCTGATCACGGTTGGGCAGTAGGTATGGGAGGAAATGCATACAAAAGTGATACTAGATATGTAGGTTCTACTTGGAATAATTTACTAACTTATAACAAAGAATTTGGCAAACATAGTTTTAATTTATTAGCAGGTCAAGAAGTATATCAAGTTCATAATATAGGTTTATCAGGAAGTAAAGAAGGTTTTCCATTTGGTGGATTATATGAATTTAGTTCTGCTGCTGACATGACTGATTTATCTTCATATGTAGATAATTACAAATTACTTAGTTTCTTTGGTCGTGCTGAATATAATTATAATGATATCTATTATATATCAGCTAGTTTACGATCAGATGGTTCATCTAGATTTTCTAAAGCTTCAAGATGGGGTACTTTCTGGTCAGTCGGAACTTCATGGAGATTATCTCAAGAAAAATTCTTGAAGGATATAAAATGGATAGATAATCTTAAAGTTAAAGCTAGTTATGGTGCTGTAGGTAATGATAATTTATCTACTTATTATGCTTATCAAGGTCTATATGCTACTGGTTATGATGATTTCGGTAAAGCAGGTATTATGATACAAAGACTTCCTAATGAAAGTCTTAAATGGGAAACTAATCTTCAGTTTAATGTAGGCGTTGATTATGCTTTCTTAAATAGAATCACTGGTTCTTTTGAATATTTTAGTCGTAAATCTAAAGACTTATTATTCCCAATGCCTATGGCTATATCTACAGGTATTTCTTCTATAGATAGAAATATAGGTGATGTTAAAAATTCAGGAATAGAAATGGAAGTAAATGGAATTATAGTAGATAATCATGATTTTAATTGGTCTTTGAATATTAATGCTACTCATTATGAAAATGTTATTACCAAACTTCCTCAAGATGAAATGTATTCTGGCGTATTCAAATGGAAAGAAGGAGAAAGCCGTTATAATTTCTGGGGTGCTGAATATGCAGGTGTAAATCCAGATAATGGTAATGACCAATGGTGGAAAAAGATTTATGAAGAAAGAAATGGCGAACAGGTAGTAGTCGATAAAGTTAAAACTGAAAATTCTAGTGAAGTTATCGGAGATGACCAAAAACAATATTTAGGAGATGCTTTACCTGATCTTTATGGTAGTATTACTAACTCTTTTAAATATAAAGATATTGATTTCTCATTTATGTTTTACTGTAGTATAGGTGGTAAATTATATGATACTGACTATCAACAAATGATGTCTTATAAGGCTGGATTCAGTTGGTCTCCAGATGTATTAGATGCTTGGACTCCAGATAATCATACCACAAATACTCGTTTTACTGAAAGTACTGCAGTTTCTTCACAACAATTTTCATCTAAATGGATATTTGATAATACTTTTGTCAGATTGCGTAATATAACTATTGGTTATACACTACCTACAAAACTTCTAAAGAAATATAATATTAAAAAATTTAGAATATATGCCTCAGCTGATAATATTTTAACTTTTGCTGGTTCAGTTAAACGTGGTACAGATCCAGAACAAAGCATTTCAGGTACTACTGACAATAGATTCCCTCCTACAAAATCTATTTCATTAGGAATTGAATTAACATTATAATCAAATAGAAACTTATAAAAATGAATAAATATATTAAAATTTTAATGATAATAGGAGTCACTATGTTTTCTTTGACTTCTTGTTCAGATTATTTGGAAACTAATCCTTCTACTTCGGTAGCAGATAATACAGTTTTCAATACTACTCAGGGAGCACAATCTGCTCTTTATGGATGTTACTTTCAATTTGAATCTGGAACTGGAGGAACTAATAGATCCGATGATTGGGGTTACCCTACTCATCAAATGACAGTAGATGTAGATGGTGAAGACGTTATAGCCAGAGGATGGTATTATTATGATTACTCATACTGGGGACATACTAGAGGTGATATTTTCAAAACTTATGCTCTATGGACATTCTATTATAGATTAATCAATAATACAAATAGTGTAATTACTTATATAGATGATGCAACAGGCACACAACAAGATAAGGATTATATTAAAGGTCAAGCTTTAGCTCTTAGGGGTTTTGCCTACTTTAATTTAATTAGATTCTTCCAACAAACTTATGCTATTGCTAAAGATATGCCAGGTGTTCCTATTTATACTACTCCTACTAATGACAAAACAGAAGGTAACCCTAGAGGAACTGTACAAGATACTTATGATCAAATTTTATCAGATTTGACTCAGGCTGAAACTTTATTAACTGGTTATACTAGAACTAATGCTACTAAAAATCATATTGATAAACAAGTATGTGAAGGTATATTAGCCGAAGTGTATTTAACCATGAATAAATGGGATGAAGCTGCAGATTACGCACATACAGCTCGTACTGGTTATCCTTTAACTTCTAATAAAGATTATCTGAGTGGATTCAATGATTTAAGTACATCTTCTTGGTTATGGGGAATACCTCAAACTAAAGATCAACAATTGGGTGACTCTAGTCCATTCTCTATGTGGTCTAATTGGAATAGATCAAATAGAGGAGCTTGGCAATATAATTCATTCTTCCTTAACGATCTATTTGTGAACTTATTTAATGATGGAGATATCAGAAAAGATGGGGATACAGGTAATGATTCTACTAATCCAGTAAAATGTATTCATGTATATGCAGGACAATGGCTTAATTCTTCATGGAAATTTAGAGATAATCAAGAATACTTAGGTTCTATGGTAATAATGCGTTCAGAAGTCTTATTACTAGACGAAATAGAAGCATTAGCTAGAGGTGGTAATGAACTAGGTGCTAAAAATTTATTATGGCAATTACAAGATTTAAGACATGCTACTAGAACAGTAAGTACAGGTGAAGATTTAATATCTGATATTTTAAAAGAAAGAAGAAAAGAATTATACGGTGAAGGGTTTGCTTGGTTTGATCTTAAAAGATGTGAACTAGGATTAAAGAGAGAAGGTGCACACCAATGGTGTAATGGACAGAAAGTCTTTGGCCCTTATTCATGGAGATTTGTATATCAACTACCTACAACTGAAATTGCTAACAATAAAGCTCTTAATGATGGAATATGGCCAGCAGGAGATCAAACTCCATTTGATGGAGATTTCACACCTCATAGATAGATTTTTGAATAAATTAATTTAATTGCTTTGAGAGTAGGATAAGGTATCATTAGATACCTTATCCTTTTTATTTATATCTTCTGGTAATTCATATAAAATCTCATTACTTATAAAACTTTTACTAAAGTTAATTACCTTAGTAACTTAATTATGAAAAAAGCTTTAATAAAATTACATATAGCTATACTATTAGCTGG
>Ga0265294_10000004_pt1:0-15000 | contig 302088 bp, 243 predicted proteins | sample MunlanPumphouse3_FD_192504 | JGI IMG/M metagenome (GOLD analysis project Ga0265294, IMG submission 192504) | Groundwater microbial communities from a municipal landfill in Southern Ontario, Canada - Pumphouse #3 | ecosystem: Environmental > Aquatic > Deep subsurface > Groundwater... | reverse complement strand
AGTATTATTTAAAATAAATACCGGTGCTGCTGTTTTAGGTCTTGGATATATTATTGGATTAAAATATGCTTTTATTATCGCATGTGGATCTATGTTTATCTGGTTTCTCGTTATTCCTTTAATTAATGGAATATGGGGCCCTCAAATAATAGATCTTATGAATTCGGGGATTACTTCTACTATTGCAGAAATGTCACCCGAACAAATCTTTACTACATATGCCAGGCATATAGGTATAGGTGGTATAGCTACTGCAGGTATTATAGGTATTATTCAGTCTTCATCTGTTATTAAATCAGCTTTCGGTTTAGCTGCGAAAAGTTTTGGCAAAAAGAATAAACAGACAATTGATGAGAAAACAGAAAGAACAGATCGTGATTTATCCATGAAATTTATAGCTATAGGTACCTTAATTACACTTGCTCTAATATTTGTATTTTTATACTTCGGCGTTCTAGATAGCAATATAGGTCTGGCTCTAATAGCATTATTAGTAGTAGCAGTCATTGCCTTTCTTTTCACTACAGTAGCTGCTAATGCTATTGCTATTGTAGGTACTAACCCAGTAAGTGGTATGACTCTTATGACTTTAATTCTTGCTTCTATCATAATGGTAGCTGTAGGTTTGAAAGGGACCGCTGGTATGATCGCTGCCTTAGTAATAGGCGGCGTAGTTTGTACGGCACTTTCTATGGCTGGTGGTTTTATCACTGACTTAAAAATAGGTTATTGGATCGGTACTACTCCTAAGAAACAAGAATCTTGGAAATTCCTTGGTACTTTAGTAGCCGCTGCTACTGTGGGTGGTGTAATGATGGTATTAAATAAAACTTATGGCTTTACCGGCGAAAATGCTTTAGTCGCACCCCAAGCTAATGCTATGGCTGCTGTTATAGAACCCCTTATGAATGGTGGTGGCGCACCATGGATATTATATGGCATAGGAGCATTAATAGCTATTATTTTAACTATCTTTAAAGTTCCAGCTTTAGCATTCTCTTTAGGCATGTTTATTCCATTACAGCTTAACCTTCCGCTATTAGTAGGTGGGTTAGTAGCTTGGTTTGTAAGTAAAAATAAAGACAAAAAAATCGGGAATCAACGTAAAGAAAGAGGTACTCTTATAGCATCTGGATTTATAGCAGGTGGCGCTTTAATGGGTGTAGTTTCTGCTATTATTAAATTTGCTGGTGGAGATCTTATGATGACGAAATGGAATTCTTCCCCTGCCGCTATTTGGGTAAGTTTAGTAGCATATATAGTTCTTATAATCTATATGATTTGGGATACCAAAAGAGCAAATAAAATCGTTGAATAATTTTTAAATTAGTAAAAATTCGATTAAATAAGACAACTAAATTAAATAAACTAGCTTAGTAAATTACTATTAAACTAATATAAACTAACATTAAAAAGAATAATAATTTTAGAAAAATATAATCATGGAAAAATTAATTGACAGATTTTTAAGATATGTATCTTTTGATACAGCATCAGACCCTGAATCACAAAGTCAACCTAGTACTAATAAACAATTAGCTTTATTAGATACTCTTGTAAAAGAATTAAAAGCTATGGGAATAGAAAATTCTGAATTAGATAAATATGGCTATGTTATGGCTACTATTCCATCTAATATTAATAAAGATATTCCTGTTATAGGGTTCATATCCCATGTAGATACGGCTCCGGATGCTTCTGGCGCTAATATCAAACCTCAGATAATAGAAAATTATGATGGTTCTGATATTACTATCAATGATAATCTTGACCTTTACCTTAAAACTAAAGATTATCCAGAATTATTAAATTACAAAGGGAATACTATTATAACTACTGATGGTACTACTTTATTAGGTTCCGATGATAAAGCTGGTGTAGCTGAAATCATGAATGCTGCTCAATACTTAATGGAACATCCTACAGTTAAACATGGTGAAATAAAAATTGGATTTACTCCAGATGAAGAAATCGGAAGAGGTGTTGATTATTTCGACACTAAGAAATTTAACGCTAAATATGCTTATACTTTAGATGGTGGAGAAATAGGTGAATTAGAATATGAAAACTTTAATGCGGCTGGCGCCAAAGTTCATATCCAAGGATTTAACATTCATCCAGGTAACGCTAAGAATAAAATGCGTAATGCTATTCTAATCGCTAATGAATTTAATAACATGCTTCCTATCGAACAAAGACCAGAATATACTCAAGATTATGAAGGGTTCTTCCATCTTATCCAATTCAAAGGTACTGTAGAAGAAGCTAATCTTCAATATATAATTAGAGATCACGATACTGATAAATTTGCAGCTAAAAAAAGATTAATAGAAAAATGTGCTGAATATATAAACACTAAATATTATGAAAATACTGTCAAATTAGAAATTAAAGATCAATATTATAATATGAAGAAACAGATAGAACCTCATTATCATATTGTAGAAACTGCTATTAAAGCTATGGAAAGAGCTGATATAATACCTAAAATTCAACCTATAAGAGGTGGCACAGACGGTGCTAGACTTTCATTCATGAATTTACCTTGTCCTAATATATTCACAGGTGGACACAACTTCCATGGCAGATTAGAATATATTCCTTATGAAAGCATGGAAAAAGCATCTGAGGTAGTATTAAATATTATCAAAATTTTTGCTGAATAATGGACGAACAAAAGATTCCTGCTTTAAATAACCATAATAAGAAAGAATATCCTCCAGCACATACTGCCGAACATATTCTAAATCGTACTATGGTGAATAAATTTAAATGTTCTAGGTCTAGAAATACTCATATAGAAAAAAAGAAAAGTAAATGTGATTATTTACTTAAAACTGCACCAAATGAAACTGAAATAAAAGAAATAGAAGCTAAAGTAAATGAAGTAATTAATTCTAATCTAGATATTAATATGAAATATGTTACTAGAGAAGAAGCTTCTAAAATAGTAGATTTAAGTAAATTACCTGAAAATGCTTCCAAAACTTTAAGAATAGTTAGTATAGGAGATTATGATGATTGTGCATGTATAGGTGAGCATGTTAAAAACACATCTGAAATAGGAGAATTCAAAATAATAAGTAATTCTTTCATTAAGCCAGAAAAAGCTAATACTTTAGATAAAAGAACTTCTGATGTTTTAGGTAAATGGAGAGTTAGATGGAAATTATTATAACATAAATAAAATATAAACAACTTTTATCTAAAAAATATGTGTGGAATAGTAGGATATATAGGGAATAAAGACGCTTACCCTATTTTAATAAATGGTCTTAAAAGATTAGAATATAGAGGCTATGACAGTGCTGGTATAGCATTAATTAATAATAATGATATATCCCTTTATAAAACTAAGGGTAAGGTAGTAAATCTTGAAAGATTTGTCAAAGATAAAAATGTCTCTGGAACTGTCGGTATAGGCCATACAAGATGGGCTACACATGGAGAACCTAATGATGTTAATGCTCACCCTCATTATTCTCAAACTGAAAATATTGCTTTAATCCATAATGGAATTATTGAGAATTATCTTACTCTTAAAAAGAAATTAATAGAAAAAGGATATACTTTTAGAAGTGATACAGATACAGAAGTATTAGTTTATTTTATAGAATATATTCAAAAATTACATGATTGTAGCCTTTTACAAGCTGTTCAGCTAGCCCTTACCCAAGTAGTCGGAGCATATGCTATAGCTATCGTCGATAAACGTTCTCCTAACCAAATCATAGCAGCTAAAAAAGCTAGTCCGATGGTTATCGGTATAGGTGAAGATGAATATTTTATCGGTTCTGATGCTACTGCTTTAGTAGAATATACTAATAAAGTTATCTATATAGAAGATGATGAAGTTATCTGCTTAGAAAAAGGTAAAGATTTACAAATTTTTAATTTAGAAAATGTAAAGAAAAGCTATACTATTACAGAACTTGAAATGAATCTTTCTGAATTAGAAAAAGGTGGATATCCTCACTTCATGATTAAAGAAATTATGGAACAGCCAGAAGCACTAAAAAATAGCTTGAAGGGTCGAATAAATATAAAACAAGATATTATTTCACTTTCTGGTATTCGTGAAAATAGAGATAGATTTATAAATGCTAGACGTATTATCATAGTAGCTTGTGGTACATCTTGGCATGCTGGAAAAATCGGAGAATATTTAATCGAAGATTTTGCCAGAATACCTGTAGAAGTAGAATATGCTTCTGAATTTAGATATAGAAATCCTGTACTTTATCCAGATGATATAGTGATTGCTATATCTCAGTCTGGTGAAACTGCTGATACTTTAGCTGCTGTAAAAATGGCTAAAGATCAAGGAATATTTGTTTACGGTATTTGTAATGTGGTAGGTTCTAGTATTCCTAGAGCTACTGATTCCGGATCTTATACTCATGTGGGTCCTGAAATAGGAGTAGCATCGACTAAATCTTTTACTGCTCAAGTATGTACACTTTCTTTAATCGCTTTATGTATTGCTAAAGAAAGAAATACTATTTCTCCTACTAAATATAAAAAATTAGTCAAAGAATTGGCCTCTATTCCTGATAAAATGAAAGAAACTCTTAAATGTAATGAGATAGTTAAAAAATTAGCTCCTGCATTTACTTATGCTAAAAATTTCATGTATCTAGGAAGAGGTTATTGTTTCCCCGTAGCATTAGAAGGGGCTTTAAAACTTAAAGAAATTTCATACATACATGCTGAAGGTTATCCTGCCGCTGAGATGAAACATGGTCCTATAGCTTTAATCGATCAAGATATGCCTAGTGTAGTAATAGCTCCTACATCTACTATTCATGAAAAGACTTTAAGTAATATTAAAGAAATAAAAGCTAGAAAGGGTCGTATTTTCTCTATCATTACCATGGGAGATTCTATTATAAAAGAGATTTCGGACTACTATATAGAAATACCTAACACTGAAGAATGTTTCGTACCTCTATTAGCGATTCTTCCTCTTCAGCTTCTTTCTTATTATGTAGCAGTAGCTAAAGGTTGTAATGTAGATCAGCCTAGAAATTTAGCTAAATCAGTAACTGTGGAATAATACATATAACTATTAAGTATAATTATTATATATAATTAGTTATATAATAAATATTTTAGTCGAGCCTTTGTGTAAGCATTAATATCAGCAGACCACAAAGGTTCGATTTCTTTCCAATTATATGATTTCTGGAAAGTTTTACGAATAATATCGCTACCGCAAACTTTATCAAACATTTTCAATCTATCAGGTGCAGCATTTTTAAAAACATCCATTGTAGGATACATTTTATGTAAAATATCCATGGCTTGAAATTGTATTATCGACAGATTAACTTTCTTTAAATCTGTAATATGAATTTGTACCCCTCCTAAGCATTTTCCCTTAGCACTTCCATAATAAGGTGTATAATAAGCAGGACGAAAAATCACTCCTTCATTATGAAGATTATTTAATTTAGTAGCAAAAACTTCTGCATTTACTCCTTTTGCGCCTATTAACTGAAATGGCAAAGTATATCCTACCCCTATATTTATCTGATAAAGTTCACCTAAAATACCAGTGGCCGGATAAAGATAAGCCGACTGCGTAGAGGGAATATGAGGAGAAGTAGGTAACCAAATAAGCCCAGTGTCTTCGAAAGACATTGAACGACTCCATCCTTCCATTTTAACAATAGTTAATTTAAATCCGGGTTTAGCATTGGCAGCAATAAAGCCTTCACCTACCAAAAAATTTGCTAATTCACCTGCTGTAAGTCCATAAATATATGGAATTTGATATTTACTTACGAACGAAAAAAAACCTGGTTTAACTATAGGACCTTCTATTTTGTTACCCCCTAACGGATTAGGTCTATCAAGAATAATTATTTCAAGACCATGCTCAGCAGCTACTTGAATAATATTACCCATAGTACTAACATATGTATAAGATCTACATCCGATATCTTGAATATCGTAAACAATAGCATCTAATCCATCTAACATTTCATTTGTGGGTTTTCTAGTACGTCCATAAAGAGAATAAATAGGAAGATTCGTTTTCTCATCAAATCCACCTTTTACTTTGTTTCCCGCATTTGAATTTCCTCGAATACCATGTTCTGGTCCAAATAAACATTTAAGATTTACACTAGGATTATTATATAAAATATCAATATCTGATTCTAAGTTTTTATTGACACCAGTCGGATTCGTAACTAATCCTATATTTTTCCCTCTAAGCTGAAGAAAATCATTTTCCTGCAGAACATCTATTCCACAAAGAACCCCAGAACCATTTATTATTTTAGAAGAGGCGTTTTGACCGAAGCTAAAATTATAAACAAGCATCATTAAGAATACTATAACACTCTTTTTTAGAAAATTAATATTTAATATATTATTTACTATACTCTTGTTTTTTCCCATATTCAGAATCTATTTTAATTAATGCTGTTACGATTAAAGTTACAACACTACAAGCCATTATCCACCAAAAAAATCCTACATAACCGAGCTTGGACTGAATCCAACCAGCAGCCATACCTGGAAGCATCATACCAAGTGCCATGAAAGCTGTACATAAAGCATAATGAGAAGTTTTATGAGAACCTTCTACAAAATACATCATATATAACAAAAAAGCAGTGAACCCAAAGCCATACCCAAATTGTTCTATAAATATAAGTAAATTAAGAATAACCATATTAGATGCTATAGTCATATCAGGCTGTTGCATACTTAGATAACAATATACAAAGCATGGAATAGTGATACTTAAAGCCATAGGCCACAAACATTTTTTTAAACCGTGTTTAGAAACCAATATTCCACCAATAATACCACCTATTACTAGACCTATTACCCCTATTGTCCCATAAACCATACCTACCTGAGAAGTATGAAGGCCTAATCCACCATCACTAATAGAGTCAAGCATAAATGGCCCTAACATCTTAACTACCTGTGCCTCTGGTAATCTAAATAATAATATAAATAATATAGCTATCCATATATGATCTTTTTGAAAAAAAGTTTTAAAAGTATCTAAGAACTCTTTAAATACTTTAGCGACTGAAAGTTTTTCATTATTAATAACAGCCTTATCTTCAGCAGGTTTTGGTAATATATAATAATGATATATCGCAAATAATAAATACAACACTGCCATTATTATAAAACTAATCTCCCAAGCAAGAGGAATATTTTCTAGTGAAGTTTCTAGCCTACCGGCAATGTATATAAGAACGCCTTGAGCAAATATTGTCGCCAGACGATAAAAAGTAGATCTTATTCCTACAAAAAGGGATTGTTTCTGAGAATCTAGCGCTAACATATAAAAACCATCAGCTGCTATATCATGTGTAGCTGAAGCAAAACCTATAAGCCAAAAAACAGCTAAAGTAATACTAGTATAAAATTTTAAAGGTAAAGTAAAAGCAATAGCTGCTAATAAAATCGCTATCAAAAACTGCATAGCTACAGCCCACCATCTTTTAGTCTTTAAAATATCCACGAAGGGACTCCAGAATGGCTTAATTACCCATGGAAAATATAGCCAAGCAGTATAAAAAGCTAGGTTAGTATTAGACATTCCTAGATTCTTAAACATTATTACAGAAATTACATTAACCGCCACGTATGGTAATGCCTCAGCGAAATATAAAGTAGGAACCCAGCTCCAAGGATTATTGCTAAACTTAGTATTTGGCTTTGATTTCAATATCATGATAATAATGATTAAGTATCTGTTTATATGTATAATTTTTATCTCCCATAGCTGCTGCCCCTATTTGACACAAACCTACACCATGGCCCCAGCCTGCTCCATAAAATACGAAATTCCCATTTTCTTCTTTAACTATAAAAGCAGAAGAATAAAGATGAGTTTGAGAAAGAACTCTTCTTATTTCTAGTTCTTTACTTACGATTAAAATTGCTTTTTCACCTACTATAGCTAATCTAGATAATCTACCAGAAGTTCCTCTATTTAAAGGAATAAAAGATTTAATCAAGCCTATATCTTCACCTGATTTAGATCTCAACAATTCAGATAATTCTTTAGGATTACAAGATTCTGTCCATCTATAAAAATTTTTAGTCTCCTTATCATAATCCTTTAATATCTTAGAAATCAATTTATCATCCTTAATATTACAAAATGCTTCAGGAGAAGATAATACCCATTTTTCGAATTCTTGTTCATTAGTTAAATCAGGGAAATTTATGGGAACTTTATTATCATTAATTTCTTCTTCTACATTTTCGACATTATCTAATATAGAACTCAAATAAGATTTGTCATAATCTTCCCAACAAGTAGAAAATTTCTCTGTAATACCCCCACAGCATTTAGAGAATCTTGCATCACAAATAGTATCTCCATCATATAGCATTTCTCCCCAAGTATCATCTATTATAGTCTCTATTTTACTATTCTTATCCTTTGGAAGACCTTGATATCTCTGACAATGATCATCAGCACAAACATCAAAATTATTATGATCAGTATGGTCATACCATTTTCTTATCACTTTTATAGGAAGACCCAACGCTTTAATTTTTTCAGGAATATCTACTGCTAATGGATTAACTTTAGATTCTTCAGTTTTTTTAGAATTAGATTCTAAAATTCTCATTAACCATGATCGGGAAATAATGGCATGTGCTTTTAGAAATTCTTTAGGTGCATTAGAGTTCATTTCTGAGGAAATTACTGAAAGTAAATATTCTTCTACCCCTAATACATTAATAAGTCTAAGCTTATTATTCTCTACTATAATCTTGACTGATCCTTGAAAATTTAGAATTTCTTCTCTATCCCAGTGGAAATTTATACCTATCCTTACATTTGGTATACTAAAGAAAGAGGCTTTATAATCTACCGGATGGAACAATAATTCATTATAAAGATGTCCATTCCATTCTATTTGATCATTTCTACTTCTAAAAACTTGTGTTCCATTAATAGGAAAACGACCATATTTATAACCATCTAGAAAATCAACATTAAGTTTATTAGAAGACATTACACCTACAGACACATATGGCTGTTTTCTTAAGAAACAATGCCTAATGGCATCAAACTGATAAAATATATCTGATTCATCTAAACAAACATCATCTATTATTTTATCTGCTGCTTTAGTATCTAATTTTTTATAATCTTCTTCTAGAGGTAATATAAAAATACCTGCCATATCTACAGCCCCAGGACTAATAGTAATCCTATCAGCACCTTCTGAATAATAACAAGCAGGTCTATGAGCTTTTCTCTGAATAATTACAATATTAAATATCTCATCAGTTTTCCAGCATAGGACATTTAACTTAGGACGATATTCCATTTCCCCACTCTCTTCAGATCTATGTCCACAAATAATATTATACAAATTAGTAAACATTTCACTAGCTTCTTCTAAAGAATTAGAAGTTAACCAATATGCACTCTTGTAATATTCTTTTAATAGAACTATCCTACTATGTTCTGTAGAAGCTATCTCTCTATTTTTCAATAAAAACACATCATCTTCTAAAGTTAGTTCTTTCTTTTTACCAGCTTGGAAATGAAAATGATCTGGAGCACTAGCTCCACAACCAGGACCATTATAAAATACTACATAATCTTCTAAAAGATTAGTAATCTCTAATAAATCATGGAGTCTACCAAACAAACTCTGAGGCTCATGTTTTGTAGAAACAATAGTATAATGTTCTTTGAAAATAGGAAATGGATTTACTAAAAAAGTGTATTCTTTACCTGAGAGGGCAGTATAATTCAAACCTTCTTGCTGAGATGGTCTAGCATTTTCACATAAAAAACACTTTCTTTTTTTAATACTGATTGAATCCACTTGAGCGACAGTAGATACTATTCTAGCAGGATTATATTGTAATTTAACATCAAAACCTTTTACCTGTATTACACGTTCTTGTACTTTAGATAAATAAGAATAGTTGTGTCTTGCTTGTGGCCATTCCATAATCTGTCGTAGGAATAGCTTTTTTAAATCTTCTTTAGTAGTTAGTTTTTCCATTGATTTTTTGACGGGCTTCTATTTCCCTTGTTCTTAAGCTATCTTTATAATAATTATTTTTGTTCACTTGTTCTTGTGTAAGATTTGCATCTGAATTTCCTGACCACCTTCTACAATAATACAAAACATCATAGATTCTTCCTATTTTATATTCTCTAGATAGTCTCAATGCCATCGCATAATCTTCTCCATAACTCACATTTGGGAAATCTATTTCTCTGATTAAAGGTGTATAAAATGCCCTCGGAGCTCCTAACCCATTGATTCGTAATGCATTATTCATCCCATTGTCATCAGACCATTCTCTATGATCTATTATGCCTGGTGGCAATTCTTTTTGATTATAGTCCGTTATTTTATAAGAACCGATAACCATAGCACATTGATCTTTATAGAATTTATCCACTATTTTCTGTAAAGTATTAGGACCAGAATACATATCATCACTATCTAACTGCACACTAAATCTACCACATTGCTCAGAGTGTACCCCTTCGTTCCAGCAACCACCGATCCCTAAGTCCTTCCTTCGTGGAATAATATGTATAATATTTACCTGATTATTACCAGTTGTATTTTTCTCATTATCTCTTTGGCTCATTCTAGCCATTCTTTCTATTATCTCTCCAGTTTTATCAGTAGAATAATTATCAATTACAATAATATTATATGGAAATGTTGTTTTCTGATTTACGGCTGACGCCAATGCATTTTCTATCGTCTTCTCTCTATTAAAAACTGGGATAATAACTGAAGCTTCTATAAAAAATTTACTTTCTGAACAGTCAAAAGATTTTTTTTCTATTTTACTAAAATCTAAAGATTTTAAATTTTCTGGTATAATTTTAGCTCCTATCATTTCTAGATACCAAGTAAAAACTAATTCCATTTCCTTTTGGATATCTTTATTATGAGGGTCTACATAATTGAAATTAGATTCTGGTTTACTTATTCCAGTTAATGAATTATTTTTTGAAGTTTTTATACTATATCCTATTTTGGGAATATATTCTATCTTCTGATTATTAGCTAATAATGTTAACCAAAACATATAGAATCCTGCATGTTTAATATCCTCTTCTTTTATATTTTTTCTCTTAGCTTCTTCAGAACAAAAGAAAGCTTTAATAGTTTTAACAGCATTCAGAAAAGATTTCTTGTCTAATAATATTAGTTCTCCAAAATCAAAATCATCTCTAATAGAACCACTTTGAAAACTATTACGGGGATGACGAACTTCTAATTCCTCACTATCTGTATATAAAAACGCTGGAATATTTATATATCTATATTCTTTCTCTTCTATTTCGATGTTTAGGTGACCTCTCTGCAGTAAAAAACAATCTTCACAATCATATACTACTTCAGCCAATTTATAAATGGCTGATAAGTTTGGAAAATCATCTAATAGATATCGATTCATAACGTTTATTAAAATTTCACTAATACAATTTTTTTGCGTTGCTAAGTTACAAATTTTCATCTTTATTTTTAGATTTATTATATTTGTAAAATGACAATCTTAATTATCCTATGGACTATCTTCTTTTTAGTAGTTCCTGCAGCTATAATATTACTTTGTAAAAAAGTAAAATTCTTCGGACAAATAGGAGAAATCCTATTATTATACATCTTCGGAATCATCTTTGCAAATCTACTAATTTTCCCATTTCCTGATTTAGCTCTAAATTTAAAAATGGTACAAGATGGATTAACATCTATCACTATTCCTATAGCGATACCTTTAATCTTGTTTAGCTGTAATTATAAAAAATTGCCATTACGCTCAGCTACTCTTTCTCTTATTTTCGGATTATTAGCTATATGTAGTGCTGTTATTATTGGATATTTTATTTTTAGAGGTCCCAGTAAAATTCAAAACATTAATGAAGTAGCAGCCATGCTTGTAGGAGTTTATACTGGGGGAACCCCTAACCTGGCAGCTCTGAAAATGATGCTTGGTGTAAATGAAACTACTTATATATTGATTAACTCTTTCGATATGATGGTAAGTTTTATTTTCTTAATGTTCTTACTAAGTTTTGGTACAAAATTTATTAGAAAAATATTGCCATATAAGATGAAAACCAAGACATTAGCTCATGTAAGAACTACTAAAACCTTAGAAAACTCTGCAAATCAAGATGAGTTAAAAGGACTAAAGAGTCAAGAAAAGTTACCTAATAGTCCTGATGAAACTTACGAGCATATCTTTACTAATGGAAATTTTAGAAGTTCTATTTCTGCTATTATGACAGCTATACTTATAGTAGGGCTTAGTATAGGTATTTCTTTTCTCATAAAAAATGCAATATCTATGGTAATAATAATGCTAAGTTTAACCTCTTTCGCTATCGCAGCTTCTTTTATCACTTATATTCAGAAAGCTAAAAAAACTTATGATATCGGGATGTACCTAGTACTTATATTTTCTGTAGTCGTAGCATCTATGGTAAATATTCGTGAAATTAATTTTTCAGCTGGCTTATGGCTATTAGCATATATAGCTTTCGCCATATTCGGATCATTAATCATTCAGATAATCTTAGCTCGTATCTTCAAAATAGATGCAGATTCCACTATTATAACATCTGTAGCTCTTGTAAATTCGCCCCTTTTTGTACCACTTATAGCTGATGCTATGAAAAATCGACAAGCCGTCATAATAGGCGTCACTGTCGGTATAATCGGTTATGCGGCAGGAAATTATTTAGGATTTATTATCGCTGCAGTGTTAAGATAAATTTTTATCATTCCTAAAAGATTTAGTATTTCATTTAACATTATTAAATGAATGCAAAATTATTATAGAATCTTCCTCTATAATAATCGTATAATTAGTATATATTTTTTAATTTCGCGCACGTTCAGCTAAAAAAATAAAAGTATATAATATGTGGGCAATTCTGATTTTACTATTTGTGGTTTGTTATGTGGCCATTTCTTTAGAACATAACATTAATATAAACAAAAGTGCTATCGCACTATTTTTAGCCGTCGCGTTATGGAGTATTGTAATGTTTTTCTCAACAGATATAGCCACCTTATACAACGCTGAAGCTTTCAAAGAGTTTTTATTAAAAACACCACGCCTTAGTTCGTTAGGGTTAAAAAGCCAATCCACAAAATTTATAGTTAATAAATTACTATTATTTCATTTAGGCTCTATTAGTGAAACTTTATTCTTCTTAATAGGTGCTATGACCGTAGTAGAGTTAATAGATATACATGGAGGTTTCTATTTTATTACTAAACATATTACTACTAGAAAAATTAGAAAACTATTATGGACAATAGCTTTTATTACATTCTTCCTTTCAGCTTTATTAGATAATCTAACTACTACTATCGTTATGATTATGCTTATAAGGAAACTTATTCCTTATAAAGATCTTAGAATGTGGTTTGCCGGTGTTATTATAATTGCTGCAAATGCTGGTGGAGCATGGTCTCCAATTGGCGATATAACTACCATCATGTTATGGGTAAAAGGAGATATAACAGCCCTTCCTACCATAACTAATCTAATATTACCTTCTTTAGTTTCTATGGTAATACCAGTAGCTTTTATTTCTTACTTCTTACGTGGTATCGTAGAAACTCCTCCTATTCATAGTGAAGAAGGTAAATACTATGAACAATTAACTACTACAGATAGAAAAAGTATATTAATAATAGGAGTAATAGGCCTTATGTGTGTCCCAGTTTTTAAAGAATTAACCGGTCTTCCTCCATTTATGGGAATAATATTAGTTCTTTCTCTAGTATGGATTTATACTGAAATAGCTTATAAAAAAGTTAAGAATATAGAAGAACATAAAAAGAATAGAGTAACTCGTGTAATCACTCATATAGATATGCCTACTATATTATTCTTCTTAGGAATATTATTAGCAGTCGCAGCTCTACAAGTATCTGGTGTATTAAACGCAGCTGCTAGTTACTTAGATGTACATTTACATAATGCTTACTTAATAAACGGCTCTATTGGTATCTTATCCTCTATAGTAGATAATGTGCCATTAGTAGCTGGAGCAGCTGGTATGTATCCTATTATGAGCCCTGATGCTATAGCCGCAGCAGCAGATCCTGCTTATGCCACTATGTTTGCTCAAGATGGCAATTTCTGGCAATTACTTGCTTATTGTGCTGGTGTAGGTGGAAGTTTATTAATTATCGGTTCTGCAGCAGGTGTAGTCGTTATGGGACTTGAAAAAATACACTTTATTTGGTACATGAAACGATTTTCACTAATCGTATTATTGGGATATTTAGCAGGTATGGTTACTTTCTGGCTACAAACCTTGATTTTTTAATTAAAGTCTGACAAAATCCTTTCCCTAATATTTAGTATATTTTAAGAATCAATCTCTTGTAAACATATAGTGTTTTGCTATTTGCTATCCAAACTTCTAGTTTAAAATAAACTACGTAAGATAATCTATAATCAGGTAGTCACAAAAAAACACGAACCCTAAATAGAATTCGTGTTTCTTATTACAGCTTTTAACTACTGTTGTGGAGATAGTCGGAGTCGAACCGACGACCCCTTGCTTGCAAAGCAAGTGCTCTAGCCAACTGAGCTATACCCCCAATTACATTCCCAGTAGTCCCGAGCAGATTTGAACTGCTGACCCCTACATTATCAGTGTAGTGCTCTAACCAACTGAGCTACGAGACTGTATATAATAAATAGCATTGAAAAGAATAATAAGTAAAGATTAGTACAAAATAACCTCATACTGATCAATTAGCTCCAAAAAGGAGGTGTTCCAGCCACACCTTCCGGTACGGCTACCTTGTTACGACTTAGCCCTAGTTACCAGTTTTGCCCTAGATCGCTCCTTACGGTTACGATCTTCAGGCACCCCCAGCTTCCATGGCTTGACGGGCGGTGTGTACAAGGCCCGGGAACGTATTCACCGCGCCATGGCTGATGCGCGATTACTAGCGAATCCAACTTCATGGAGTCGAGTTGCAGACT